>QFCH01000097.1_pt1 | contig 231419 bp, 221 predicted proteins | sample 5346071 | NCBI WGS metagenome assembly QFCH01 (sample SAMN09062255, study PRJNA434731) | Human gut metagenome, whole genome shotgun sequencing project. | isolation source: stool timepoint B chromium assembly | host: Homo sapiens | collected 2015
TTAGCCCCGGCCCCTTTTAACAGCCCATCCATCCATGCTTCATGGAATTTCCATTGTTTTGTATCACAATCATACTCCATGATTGGATTCCTGTAAGAGGGGACGTAGAATATCCGGTTCCCGTAACAAAAAATCCTCTGGAAGCACAGATTCACGTCCTGCTGCTGTTCAAACAGCGGCATCTGCTCCCCTGTTTTCATATCATAAGCCATGGGCATACCCGATGCTGAAGGCGAGAGATACAGAACATTCCCCCTGGCTGCCATAAATAGATAGGCCGGTTTCCATTTAGGCTGTCCCTTCAGCCGGTCCGCCAGGTCGATTCTTCCGTCCTGTGGCTCCATACATACAAGGGCATTATATTCCGCGCCGGTCATCCAGAGCTTCCCTTCATGGCTGACCGCGTCCGCTATCTTAAACCGCTGCTTTTCCTCCTGCGTAAAACTGCCTGTAATGAAATTATTAAGAATAAAAACAGGCTTTCCCGCAGCCATGAACAGATTCACCACCGAGGTGGCGTCTTCCCCGATATATCCGTCAGCAAGGGCCACGGTATTCGTAATGTCCTGCGTATCATCCCATATGCCAATATGGCTGTCCATAAAATCCGCCGTCAGACTCCGGTACTCTTCTAAAAGGTCCGGGCGGATGGATCGTATGGTGGCCTCCAGCAGGGGATGGGGACGCCATATCAGGGCAACACGGTTCTGATACTTAAACGTGTCAAACACAAGCTTCAGCTTCTTAAGCATATGTTCCCCGTCACTGAGGAAGCGGTTAATACTGGTGTTAAGCATCAGGGACTTCCTGCCTTCCAGAACCTGCCTCCACGATTCGGGCATCTGCGCCCCTGACCTGCATGTCTGTATCACTTTATCCAGCTTGGGGGAGCCAAGGGGAAGCACCTTGTGGTAATAATGCATCTCCCTCATACTCTCCTTAACAAACTCTGACTGTATGATCATATAGTCCACATTGCGGTAGGCCGGAAGTTCCCATTGGGAGAAAAAGCCGGAGGTTACATAATATGGAACGTAGACCAGCTTCCCCACATATTTCTTAAGCTCTGAAGAATAATACGCCGGGTCAATGCTTGTAACATAATTACAGTCATCATATGGATTATGGATATAGGCCAGATCCGGGCAGGCGGATTCCAGGGAATACTGCCTGTAGTCTGTCACCGGTACCTCTTTCGGGAACCGCTCCCCGTCATAGCACTGCCTCCAGCCTCCCCGGGCCTTATCATACTCATAATACGGCAGGGGCATTACCCGGCATTCGCATGCAGGGTCCTCCCGGCAGGCCAGCCATATGCTCTCCATGCTGTCCCACATCTCCGCCTTGTAGGGCATGAATACCACAAGGAAGGTGTCGGGTAGTCCGGTGATAAGCGATGCCGCCTGGTCCAGTATATCATCCAGGCCGGACAGAACGGAGGCCCGGAGCATACCGGAGGCAGCGCAGGTGTGTAAGGACGACAGATTGCTGCGGTAGGCAGCCAGCAGGTTGGAGATAGCTTCATCCTCTGCTATTTTCTCCATATTGCTTATACTTTTCTTCACTGTCTCATCAATTGCCGCAGCGGCCTGACAGCAATCCTCCACATATCCTGACATGCATTGCATATCGGCGGCGGCTATTACCCTATGCATGGACTGCATGGTATCCAGGAGCCTTAAAAGCTTTCTTTTATTCATAACACGCATGTTTTTCTCCCCATCCTTTGTTTTGCCTGACGCTGATTTGATCCATCTGACCTGCCAGACGAATATAGTCTACACCCGAACATTTGCCATTTACCTAAACCGGTCAGAAGCTCATAGAGTTCAGCATCCGATGCACTGTTAAACATAACTCAAGGCTATATTACAACAACTTTCTATTAATCATCTCTTTTATCTTAGTGGAGCTTGTACTCTCCGTATAGGAAAGAAACACAAGTTCAGCTCCATGTTCCCGCAGAAACTCCCGCTTCTTCAGCCAGGCAGGATCCCGGGCATAATCGCTGCCGGAAAACTGGGCATCAAACTGGTATTTCAAATAGGCATCCTTTGTATCGCAAAATTCAAATGGTATTTCAACCGCCTCATCCACATATCTGCATGCCTGAACCATAGCAAGACGTTCCTCAAAAGGGATTACACTGTCCGTCTGTTTATTTCTGCGTACTCCCTCATCCGTCACCACCCCCACAATCAGATAATCGCACTGCTCTTTGGCACGCCGGAGTAAATTGAGATGTCCTACGTGAAACAGGTCAAATACCCCTGCCGCATACCCGATATGATACTTTTTCTTTACCTGTGTACCAGATAACGGCCCGTTAAAGACCTTTCCCTGTCTCCGCGGATATTCTGTATTAGGGTCATAAATGCCTATGTTTATGGCGCCCAGGTCTCTTACCTGTCTGAAAGCTCCCACATAATTCTTAATGCAGATAATGACCTTGTATGTACCGGCGTCAAGTCCTTCTAACACAGACGGTGCTGCAATTTCAATCCCCTCTATTGCAGTACCCCATTTTGTTTCATTATTATCAATCACTCCCGCTATCTCATACTCATCCCTATACAGCGCAAGAAATTTCCGGGCAAAGTTGCCGGATCCGAACAGATACAGCTTTTTATTATCCAGATTCTTAAATATATCTACAAACAGCCGCTGGTACTCTTGTGCTGAATAATTCATACGCTGGCGGTTGGAATGGACAATCTCATGATTTCTCCTGTGCGCCAGATGATAGGAATACAAAATGTCGTCATTCCGGAGTTTGTTTAAAAAGTGTCCGATATGTGCGTAATAAATCTCTATGCAGCTGTCAAGTTTATATCGTTCCAGCAATTCCTTCCTGGGCAGTATAACCTCCATTCTGGTGTCCCCATGATATAAAAGGTCTATATTACGCAGCATGATTGCTTTCGCCGGAAGATTCTCCACATATAATTCCTGATCAAAAAAAACATATTCCCCGTTGACCACAAATCCATTCAGCAATACCAGGTCAATGTATCCCCGCTCCAATACTGCCCCAAGGGCTTCCCTGTCCTCATCTGAACCAAAGGCAACCTTTTTCCATCTACTTCTGTCAATCTTCTTTTGTTTTAATTCATTCTTTTCCTCATCCCATCGCGGATTAAAATGATCCCAATCCACAGCATCATAGGCCACATGCTCCGAGGAATGAAGAATCAGGTTCCACAAGCAATCGAACTGGCGGAGAAATTCATTTTTATTCTCTGCCATCAGCTGACGGAAATGCTTTACCATGGACATCCCATCCACAAATGGCATAACAAAGGTTCCGTCCACCAGGCTGCCTTCTATCATCCTTACGCCATGCCGCTGCAGATAGCAGTTATTCTCCCAAAGCTTTCCCAGCTTCCTTCTGCCTTCTGCATACAACGGTTTTTTTATAACCATTCCGTCCCGCACAATGATAGTACACAGCGCATTCTCTTTTCCCCGTTCCGTTGAAACCGTAATCTGGGATGCATTGGAACATATCGCCTCCAAAGAGCATTCAATCAGAAAACCATTGGCCATCTTGTGAAACAGCCCGTTTTGTATCATGGATGTATATAGATTTTCTTCCTCTAAAAACACGGTATCCGGGCTATGGTACTGGGGAAATATACGGATATCCAACTCCTCATCCGGTGTATAATCCTCTGCAAACAGAATCTGCGGACTGGTGATATCCGGAAAAACAGAATAGAATCTGTGGTATGGGAAACCAGCCTGTTCCAGTATGCCTGTAAGTTCTGCTTTTGAGTACAGCCTTCCTGCAAGGCGTTTTTTGTCAAATGCACTTACCCGTTTATAGTTTTCTATCCCATCAAAATTGCGTCCGGTAAAGGGATCCTTGTCCCCGCAAAAATAACGGACAGCCATTCTGTTTTCCGTTACCAGGAACAGTTTCCCGTCCGCCTTAAGCAGTGTGCGTACTTTCTTCAACAGCTTGATGAGCCCTGCTTCCGGTTCAGCCTGTTCAACAGCCGACGACATCAGAATATATTCATAGCCGGACAAGGTCCTGTCATAAAACCCATCAACTGTACGGCCCTCCATCTCATCCGCAGCCCAGCCATCCACCTCATCCATGGCCGCGCATTCCACATATAATCCACATTCCATGAGAGACTCTTTCAGGGATTGCTCCAGATTCCCATGACCCATTATATACAGCGCCCTGGTACCTTTCTTAAATTCATACCATTTAATCAGCCCTTTGGGCAGCTCCTTTATGATTTCCTGTGCAGTCATCACTCTTTGCTCCTCATTATGTCAATGGTTCGTTCTATGCCTGTCCTGATGTCGTATTTCATGCTCCAGCCCAATCCCTTCAGCCTGCTTCCGTCCAGCCTTGCTTTAGTGGCGGTGCTGTACCCTGCTTTTTCAACAGCATCCGGAATCTCGAAAATCACTTCCGTATTGCATAAACCGGCTATAATATGGGATAAATCCCTTAATGTAATATCTGATTTACTGTCAGCTATATTATATGCCTCCCCGCATTTCCCGCAAAGCATTACCGCAAGAAGCCCAGCCGCAGCGTCTGCCGCGTAGGTATAGGAATAATACTGGTTTCCCTCACTTTTAAGCACGATATCCTGTCCCCTTATTCCATTGCGTATGAACTGGGAGACTGCCTTTGTATCAGACATGAGCATAGTCGGCCCATAAGAGCGGGTAAAACGCGGAATCACCACATCAATTCCAAGCTCCTTGTGGTAGGCCTGGCATAAAGCTTCCCCGCACCGCTTACTTTCCGGATATCCTGCGCGGAGGGTATTGGAATCAATATAGCCGCAGTATGTTTCATTAAAAAACTCAACATCCCCCCTGTTTTCCCCGTAGACCTCATTGGAGGATGCGAAAACAAACCGCTTGACATTATGGCTTACAGCATATCTCAGCAGATGGTCCGTTCCCAAAACATTGGTGGTTATGGTAGCAACCGGATTCGTGGCATAAGCCACCGGATGGGTATTGCTTGCCAGGTGCAGGATATAATCAAAGGCTTCATCCATTTTGCCTTCCAGCGAATCATTTATATCATGAGGCACAAAATGGAACCAGGGACTGTCCAGATACCTGAAAAACCGCTTCCTTGCAGCCTCCTCATTACGCCCCAGCGCCCATATACTGCAGCCCATGGAATGGGCCCGGTTCCGTTCCATCAACACGTCAACGAAAAAGCTGCCAATCAATCCGCTTGCCCCGGTAATCAGAACCCTCTTATCCTGAAGACTGTCCCAGGAAAGATCCAGGTCCGCCACATACCTTACATCCTCCAAATATAATGGATTATCCAATATATCCGTTTTATCTGCCATATTCATCATCTATACTCCTACTTCAGCCAGTTATCCTTTTCCATCTTAAGATACGCCTTAAACAGCTCAAAGTCATCCCTGGTGGTTATTTTTATATTCTTCTCAGACCCATTGGCAAAATACAGCCGCTCCCCCAGTTCAACCATCATGGTATTTGTGTAGGAAGATCCATATATGCCGATTCCCTTTTCAAACGCTTCATGGTAAGCCCTGTCAAGCATTCCATACCTGTATGCCTGGGGCGTTGAAACCCTCCGCAGAGCCTCCCTTGGGATGTACCTGACTGTAGACACCTCATCATCCGCCACAAAAATCTGCTCATTATACGGAAGGGCGGTTACCGCGTTTCCATACTGCCTGCACTTTAAGATTACATCTGACAAAACCGAATCCTCAACCAGCGGACGGATTCCATCATGTATAATAATGATGTCCTCCTCACCACATGTACCTTCCAGTTGAAAAACACCGTTCCGGATGGATTCCTGGGTAGTCCTGCCGCCGGATATAATCCATTGAAGCTTATCTATATTAAACTGCTTCGCATAAGCCCTTACCACATCATGCCAGCCGTCAATGCACACCAGCCCGATGGCGTCAATCTGGGGATGTTTCTGGAATCCCTCAAGGGTATAAATCAATATGGGCTTATCATACACATGGATAAACTGCTTGGGAATATCCTGGCCTGACCGCTGGCCGGAGCCACCGGCAATTACAATCGCTACATTCACTCCTAATCCCTCCACTATCGGCCGCCTGTCTGCTGCCTGTCTGCTGTTTGTTACCTGTCTGCCGTCTGTTGCCTGTCTGTTACTCAACCGTGTTTTCTATACCCTGCATCCATACCCCGAATCTACACTATGTAAAAATAATCCACGATTGTATCCGCAGCCATATAATTCTTTATTCCCTCTGCCAGCAGACGTTTCTCTATTTCAGTATAAAATGTTCCCTTTCTGTTCACTGCGATGATAAAAAGGGCATCGGCTCTGTTCCGGATTCTATCAAAGGGTAGTACTTCCCTCCCCCAGAGATATGGCTTGGACGGCACTCCTGAGACGCAGATGGCTTCCACTTTATCATAGTATCCGTTATTGTACAGTCTCAGGCAGACATTTTCAGCCCAGGCTCCTGCGCCGTATATGATAATCCGGCCGCACCTGTCTATTTCTTTTTTTACTGACAGGATTTCGGAGATTATCTGTCCTACCCGTCCCTCCTCCTTTAAATCACGAATCCAATGGAACAGTTCTTCCTTTGACCCGATATTTAAATCTTTGATTTGGTTATAATATAAATCCCAATCCCGGACGATTAGCTGTGCATATTCCTGTTTGTATTCCTCGCTTATTCTGATAAAAGTCCCTCTGTGGCGCATCATCCGGTAGTACCGGCAGATACCCAGCTCCTGGGTGAGGTGCTTTTGTTCCAAAAAGGTTTCCACATCGCAGTACTCACGGTACATAGCCAGTACCTTGTTCTTGCTCTTGACCGACGCTGCGGGATTATCCTGGCGGTACATATAGAACGCACTGTCAAGCCACATGGCCCTGTTACACAGGGACATGGTCTGAATCCAGAAACCATTGTCCTGGTAAGAAGCTCCCGGAGTTTCATTATGCCTGATTCCATTTTCCGCGAGAAAGCTTCGTCTATATATCCCGGACCAGGTATTCATATAAAACTGGAAAAAAAGAATCCGGTCCTCTTTCTGAAGAACCTTTCCAAAATACCCGTCCATGGCGCTTACATGGATTCTCTTTGAATAATGGAGCGTATCCCAGAACTGGATACACTCTGATTTGATTAAATCCAAATCATTGGAAACAGCATAATCGTACAGCGTCCCATACATGTCCGGAAGGATGTAATCATCGCTTTCAACAATTCCTATGTATTCGCCAGTGGCTGCCTCATACCCCACATTCATTGAATGCCCGTATCCCCGGTTGGGCTTATGTATAACTTTGACCCGGCTGTCTTTGCTTGCATAATCATCCAGGATGGCCGGACTGCTGTCTGTTGAACCGTCATCGACGCAGATGATTTCCAAATCTTTCAGGGATTGGGCGAGGACGCTGTCTATGCAGGTTCTGATATATGATTCGACATTGTAGACTGGGATTATAATGGAAACTTTTGGCATAGGTATCACCTGCTTTTCATGTACTTTTGGGGATTATGAATTACATCCATTATCCTTTCAACCGCCCGTGCTGATGCATGTCCATCATCAAACGAGGTCCATTTCTGAAAAAATCTCTCCAAATCACTAATATATTCCTCTTCCTCAAACTCTGCTATTTTCCTATAAAGATTTTCTAAATTATGAGCTCTTGGATACGGCCACTCACATAGAGGACTGTAAAACCCTCTGTCATCAAGATACTCCTGCTCATCATTCTGGTACAAAAACACCGGTTTCTTTTGAAGAGAAAAATCCCATAATATAGAGGAATAATCTGTTATAAGGACATCTGAAATAATCAATAATTCCTGTACATCAGCGTAATCCGTAACATGTATACAGTCCGAATATAAGGCAGCCAACTGTTCATTGCCACACAGATTAGAATGGAATCTGACCAGCATTACAAAGCTACCGCCAAACTTTTTTTCCAGTTCCTTTTTAACTCTTTTTGCCTCTAAATCATAGGCCCTCACTGAATTTTCTATCGTTCTTCGGAACGTGGGGGCATATAACACGATTCTGGCATTTCTATTTTCCACCCCCAAAGAATGCCTGATTTTGTCTTTATCAACACTTCTACTGTTAAACATCAAATCATTTCTTGGGCTTCCGCACTCCAGTATATCGCCATGACTGTAGAAGGAATTTCTATACATATTACTATTTGCAGATGAACTGGATAAAAAAAGGTCAATCATTTCTCCGTCATTCTTCGCACTGCGTATATACTCTAAGTTTAATGTATTCTCTATATCCTTCTCTACTTTTTTTAAAGGACCCGATCCGTGCCACGTCTGAATGTAATATTGGTTCTTCCTCTTATGGGTATAAATATCCTTCCTGCAATTATCTATCCAGATTTTTGAAGTTGCCATTTCATAATAATATTCCGGGGAGTCCACCTCAACCTTTCTTACCGGGGCAGGCACCTCCGCTCCCATATTCCTGACAGCCCACACGATATCAACATCCTGATTCTGCCTGATTAGTTCTTCTGTTATATATTTTCCATTACACATATAACCCTGTCCATAGTTACTCTGGAAGAACAATTTATTATTCTTTATGGGATAATCCCATAATTTTATAAACATATTATGACACAGAATGCATAGTTCCTCCTTTTGACAAAAGTACACTGCTCCCTTATGAATCCGTTTTACTCTTTCAAAAAGTTCCTCTGCGCCTTTAACGGCAACAAGTATTGCAGCCTCTGGATACTGTTGCTCTGCATTTTCGAACGTAATTACTGGTATGCCCATGGTATTGTCTACTCGAGTTGCTCCATCGCTTACTACAAAACACGCAACTTTATGTCCCAGTTTACAAATTGTCAGCAACTGGTATATCTTTCTGCCATATACACCAGCTCCGTAAATCAGGCTCACCTGACCGGCCTTTACTATTGACATAATATCCACTGTATTCTCTACCAAACCTGCTCCCTCTATGGTTCTTGACGTAGAAGAAATCTACATCTTATCTTATTAATCCATTCTTGTGTTATTATCAGGCAATATTAAAATGTTCTCAAACCCTTCATCAAGCAAGATATTTCTAACCTCATTAGCAATACGGTTACTAACCGTGATAATGACAAGCGCCGATTTTTTATATTGCCTCCACTCACCTATTTCCATAACAGGATGCCCCATTACAAAACCTGAATGATTCTTTATGTCAGATACCGCATATCCCAGAATACCAATATTATTAGAATCCAGTATTCTTAATACTTCCCGCCCAATCTTTCCTGCACCGAATAATATAATGTGATTAAACCGTTTAATCTTATCTAACTGCGATTCATTTATCTCCGTTATACTTCCTAAGAATCGTTCACCATCTATAATTAAGTTTAGCAATTGGTATTCCATGACAGTTCTTTGCTTACAAATTTCATACAAATTGAATTCACTCTCAGTCTTAATCATGCTTTTAATAGATGCTGCGATTTGAAACAAACGTCTGTTAATTCTTTTTAGAACCTCCGTATTCCAAACAAATTTGTCACAAAACTTCTGCATCTCCAGATAAGCTATGATTACCCCCTTAATTCGTTCCTTCGTGACCGGTGACGACATAATAGAGTTCTCTCTATGTCTGTATTCATAATATACATCATTTAAGCACATCGCTCTTTTTGCCAATAACATAGTTTGAAAAGTAAATAACACATCTTCATGTAAGATGCCTTCATAGCACTTCAAACTATTTCTTTTAAGAAACTCAAAGTTAATAAACTGTAATTGAACCGGGGAGACCCATTCATTATTATCTACAATTTTGATAAAAAGCTCCTTCCCATTCCATACCCCTGGATACCTTTCTTTATATGCTATTTTAGCATCATGTTGATATTTAAAATTTTTTTCACAAAATGACTCCGCACTAAAAAAAATACAATCCGTCTGTTCTCGTTCTGCTATTTCATAAAGGTTTTTTAATGCATACGGCTTCAGTTTATCATCTGAATCTAAAAAATAAATATATTTTCCTTGTGCATATTTTAATCCATAATTTCTCGTATAAGAAAGTCCTTTATTCAAGCTATTATGAAAAACCCTAATACGTCCATCTTTCTTTGCATACTCTTCTAATATAACCAATGAATTATCAGTTGAATTATCATCAATGCATAAAATCTCAATGTCACATAATCCCTGTTCACATACACTTGACAAGCATTCTTCTAAATAGGATTCAACATTATATACCGGAATAATTATTGATATATTTTTCACCTTATCTCTCCTTCATTTAGTATTTCGACTAACAATTCGGAAATCAGTATGACCTTCTTTGCTGAAACCCCGGCCTTTAATAATTCAGCTTTCATTTTCAACTGTATCTCCTCCTTCTCACTGGCGATCACACAGAAGTCGAACTCTATACGATTTATTGATTCTACCGGCTTAACCGGAACAAAATACTGTTCCCCAATATGTCTGTAATTTTTATCTATCCATGAAACAATCCTGCACTTGCGATACAATTGTAAAAAAATAATCTCCCCTAAATTACCTGCGCCATATAAAACAACCTTTTTTTCTGACAGAAATGAACAATCCTTTAGTTGTTTTTCATTTTCTATATAAATCCCACATCCTAAAAATAATGGAATATATAATTCTTTTATCCTATCATTATTCCATAATAATAACTCTTCAGAGGATGTAAAAACATCTTCCTCTTTTTTTATTTGATGATACTGTCCATGCCAGCCACGCTCCTGTCTTTCTTTTTCAAATCGTGATTTTCTATCTAAAAAAACCTTTTTAACCGCCTGCTCCTCACTCCTTAGTGGATAATGTCTGTTCAGTATTTTAAGGGGAAACGTCTTATGATATGGTACTTTTACCATATGCCCCCCCGAAGATTTGAGTTCAACCGTGTCACACTTTTTCCATGATTTGCGTTGCTTAAAATGTGAATTACGGTGTCCAAAGTCAAAATATACATCTTTTCCAAATATATTACTGTCTCTAAATTCCTGTGTGAGTTTAAAATCAATAACCGTATTTTCAATCGTGTTATATCCCAGACGGTCAATTTGATAGATTGCATTCTTCAATGTAACACCTTCCCACGGTGCTACTCGTATCTCATCAGCGTCATAGTGGATAAACCACTCATAATTCAGTGTTTTAGCAAGTTCTTCTGTCCAAGCCATTTGGTGATATAAATCAAAATAGTCTTTTTTTCCAGAAGCCGGAAATCGGTCTATCTTAACTTTGTCTGGGTACCTGCCCGCATAATCCTCTAAAAGTTCATACGTTCCATCATCAGACCAATTGTCCATAACATATACATCAATCTGTTGGCTAAAAAGATACTCAAGGGTTTGAGCAATAATATCCACCTCATTAAAACAGTGAATAATTGCTAATACCTTAAATTCATCCGGTGTTTTCCAATTGTGATATGAAAAAGTTCTTCCGGATAAACACACGCCTCCATATATGTCCCCAGAAAACGTCAGGGGACATATACGTTTTGAAAAGGACCAGGTCTCTTGAATATCCAATTCTTTACAATATATAACAAAATCCGAATGCACAGATGCGATATCCACTATCTCAAATATCTCATTCATTTCAGAGTAACAATTGAATTCTATAAAACATAAGCTCTCTTGCGGCAATTTTTCCAAACTGTCAATTGCTATCAATTGAATTCCGGGATATAATCCCGGTAAATGATTCATGACAGAGGGATAAACATATATTGTCTTTTGCTTCATACAAAGAGCTGCCCTATTTAAAATATCTTCAATTATAAATCCATCTTCTTTGAAAATCCCATCTCTATTAAAGCAATTCTGGTTTACACCAATACATTCGTTCCTGCTCAATTCCCGCCACCATTAATTCTTTTTCTATTTCTTTTGCAACGCTTTGATTCGCGACAGCAATAAGAATAACATCATATTTCAAATGCTGCAGCTCATCCGGCATTCCAATATCCATACCCTGATTCCGATACAAAGCTGCTCTCTTATCAACCCAGCCAGCTAAATGTAAATCTTCGGATTTCCCTATATAGGATGCAAAATCCTGTCCTACTTTACCCGCACCATAAACAACAATACTATTGTAATTTTCATTTATTTTTTCTGGAAATTTATATAGATTTTTCTTCTGGCCAACACTTGTCTCTATGATTGGATTTTTAAATGTCCTGCCAAATGTTCCGTACCTTATATTTCTTTCCATGTCATAATTAACAACTGTATAAAAGGCTTCTATACCTTTTTCATAAGCATCTATATACTTTTTATTGATTTTTGATAAGTCAAGCAATTCATTCCAAATGCATATATCGCTATTTTGTATATAAAATCCTTTCACTACCCTATACATATTAAAATCAACAGGAACAGGCATATCAAACACCCACTCCAAATCAATACACTTTATGGTTCCGTCATCCATTATAATAACATTATCATTAGTACAGTCAAAATTAGAAATTCTTGTTGACAATACTCCCTCCGGAATATTAAGCGCTCCAAAAACACTCGCAAATTCCTTTGTTTTCCGATATTTACATATGTTGCTCTTCTCTCCAATAAGCACACTTCTCCATTGTTCCAAAAGCTGGCATACAAGATTTTGATCCTGTTCTATAAAGGCTCTTCTTAATTTTTCTCCTAACGTGGTTCCCTTTATATATGGTGTAATCAAAACATCATCCCTTAACTCACTTTTTACTAAATATGATGGATGACTTAATTCATACAAGCATTCATTTTGATACGTCTGTCTGATATGCGGCACAGCTAAGCCGTCGGCAGGTTTCTTTAATATTACCATCTCATTGGTATCATTTACTAAAATCATGGTAATTACCTGATATTTTCTTTTTCTATCCAAAGAACCTTTACTATATACCACCTGCATGTACATCTACCTCTTCAATTCTACCAAAAATGAGTTAGCAAACATTCTGAATTCTTCTTTGCCTGACAAGCTGTTTAGAAACTTCAATTCATCAAAACACTCTATTCTTGGAGAAACATAATTGCTTCCCTTCATTACCAGGCTCCCCTTTGGAGGCAGATATTTATCAGAAAAAATCTGCAGCGGAAATTTATAATCCGGATAAGGATAGTAAAAACGAAGTTTTTTAAATCCGCTGTTGAAGCATAGATTTCTTAATTCATAATAAGAAAACGTTCTTGCCTTAATACTTTTTTGATATCCTTCAATTCCGCTGAAAGCCTCTCCATTGTGATCTTCCTTACATCCCGAAAAATATTTTGCGCCTAACCGGTTTTCAATGGCTATATAAATCCGGCCGTCATCCTTTAAATTTTTATTTAAACCGCTTAAAAAATCTATGTATGGACTGTTTGAATGTATATAATAATTTGCATATTCCAACACTCCAATGAGTGTAATGACATCATATTTTCGTTCCAGCTCAATATCTTCATAATTACCCACGTACAACGTCAGATTGTCACAATCTTTATGTCTATATGCATTAATAAGAGAACGTCTTCTTGACAGGTCAATACAATCAACCTTTTGCGCGTACCTGCAAAGAGCGCCAGTAACCGCGCCACATCCGGCGCCTATTTCAAGCACACTTTCTGACTTATCAATTAGCATTGGCTCTATAATGAGTTCCCTTTCTTTTGACAGATGATAGTAAACCGGAAAATCATCTGTTTTATAACATTCTATTTCTATGTCATGTGAATCCCGGACTATCCTCAGCATCTTCTCTTCAATATCCCCATCTGAATACTCATCCAATCCAGAATAAAACTGCATATCGAGTTTTATATTTCCAATATATATGTCTTCCAAAATAAAACGTTCCTCCGTTAATCAAATATCCTCATTCGTTCCAATTGCTGTCCAAGCTTTCGCTTACACAATAATTCCAAGGCTTCCAGATTATCTGCCTGCATGATTCTGGCTTGTCTTACAATCTCTTTAAAAGTCATAAACAGATTTTTCAATTCCTCTAAAGAGTCACAAGGTGAGGAGAGTCCTTCTGCCAAAACTTTATTAATGAGAGCCAGCTGCTCTTCCTGCAATACAAAGCCACTCATCTGAAGCGAGTCTCGTTGGAACCGGGCATATGTCCTGGCCCGCTCTTCTGCATACAGCATTTTACTTCGAACCGTTTCATTCTTCTTATGCAATCTGTGATACAGCAAAAGATTACCAATGGTTGTGATTTTAGCAACTTTAGAACTTTCAATGAAAAAGCGAAAATCCTGCATTCCATAACAATTTTCCTTATATCTCAAGTGATTTTTGTCAATAAAATTTTTTCTGATCATACTTGTTCCATTATAAAAGTCCAAACAATTAAACAGCAGTACCGCTTTTATATATTCAGGGTTATAACGGGGAATATCACAAAAGCGGATGATTTTTCCATTTTCATCAATTTCCGCTGTTGCCCCTCCGAGAATATCAACATCTTCGTTCCTTTCCATAAATTCCACCTGGAGTTGAAGACGTTCCGCTGTTGCCATATCATCATCATCTAAAAGTGCAATGTACTTTCCCGAAGCAGCTTCAATCCCTCGATTTGTTGAATACGCTATGCCTCTGTTACAAGTGTTTCTTTTCAATATAATTCTGGAATCTTTTATTCCGTTTACTATTTCTAGCGAACCGTCCACAGACGCATCATCTACAAGAATAAGCTCTAAATTAGAATATGTTTGTTGTAATATAGATTTAATGGCTTCAAATAAATACTTTTCCGCATTAAATATTGGCATAATCACACTGACCAATGGTTCTGTACTCATGTCATCCTCCGCATCAATTATTCCCATACCGCAAAGTCTTCTAATTTAACTTCCGTGCATGTTTGCCATTCCATTTCATTGCTCACACAATGTCCACATAAGGGTACCTCTTTCTTTAATAATGTAAGCAATTCCTGACCTGATGGGCAATCCTTCAGTTCTAATATCCCCTCTTCCGGCAGTTTGGTTCCGAATTTTTTATTAAATTCCTGAATATACATTAATGTGGGACATCTGGAAATTTTTCCATGCCAAATATTAACACAGCCATTAGAAATACACTCTCGTTCCAATCGGCTGTTAGCACTCATGGATAGTGGCCTATTAAACCTTTGTTTCTTATCATATGGGCGTAAATCGTAATTAACATTAAATTGTTCCAAACGTTCTACAATCTTACCTATCCTTTTATGTGTTGGCTGATACTCTGATATACTCACTACAATCCGATTCTCTGCCATTGTCATTAACGTATGATCTGGCAAATTTGGTATTAACAGTCCATTCGTTACAAGCCATATATTTGTCTTTGGCAATTCACCCCGAATCCCTGTCACATATCTTTCCAGCTCAGGATTTAAAAGCGGCTCCCCACCCAAAATATAAAATCTGATAATATGGGATACCTTTTCTTTCATAATCCGGATATCATTCATACATTCTTCATACACAGGCAATGACTGGTTAAAAATAGGGCTAAAGTGGGCACATCCTTTACACTTTAGGTTGCATGAATCGGCAATGTGCATCTCCAGATGAGGCAGTACACATTCGCCCTCCCACTCTGATGTATTATTACAGGAATTTTCTAAAAAAGACCTGTCACCTTTGCACCAGTTAAAAGAATATATATGATGAAAGCCTTTCTCTCTCAGGCTCCTGTTAATTTCATCGATTCCCCACGGACTTCTGGCTGTGATTACTATGTTGGAATCCAAATCAATAACCTCATTAGGGGAAAGAATTGGAAATCCATTCCAGACTCCCCTTTTACGTGTATCAATTATTCCCTGAAACGCTCCATGTTCCCCTGTTGCCTGTAAAAAAGAATACGCTATATCAGCTCCTAGCCCAGCTCCAAAAAAAAACATTTCATACGTCCTTCCTAACCTTTTAAGTTTTTCAAAATAAATCATGGAATACTATGCCTTTGCATAAAGAACTGTTTCAGAAGCAAGGACAGAGTAATGCCGAATATAAAATGTATATTTCGGGTATAGCTCTAATAGTAACTTTGGAATGGTCCAAATATCTTCTGCTTTATGATAAAGGCTGATTGCTAAATTAGGATGATATTTCATCAAATACCCCCTCCCCCCAAGTAACGCCTGATACTCCGCACCTTCAAGATCCATTTTAATAAATGTGCCCGGCACATTACCCAGCAAGTTATCCAATGAATCCACCTTAATCCGTTCCAATCCACTATTAGAGATCTGGGAGGAACCGGTAGACACTGCCTCAAACATCAGCTCCGTCTGCTTCTCCCACAACCCTGTCTGATACAGATGGACTCTATCCACAGAATGTTTTTGGAAGTTTTCCTTACATTTTATATAGTTATCCGGATCCGGCTCAAATGCAATTATAGAATCATATTTTTCATGACACCACTTTATAAAATTTAAGCTGGTTGTCCCATCAAAGCATCCACAATCCACAAAAATTTCATGTTCTGAATGCGGAAAAACTTCCAGATCAAAATATTGTCTCCGGCTCATATCGTCAATCATTTTCCCCATATTAATAATTTGACCTTCCGGAAATCCTTCCCCTAACAGCTGTTGAAATATCTCCTTGTAATATAGTCTGGTGGCAATCACGATGACTGCATTGCGGTGCTCCCGGCACAGGCTTTCAAAAGACAAAACAGGAATATTACAGCATACTTCCTGTTGTTTATGATTATCCGCAAAATAATCCCACTTAATCTGTAATGTATCTGCCAGCTCCTTTCCCCAGGCCCCTGTTCCAAATATGATTTTTTCTGAATCCTTATTCTCATACAGTCTGGTAAGAAATTCTCTTCCTTCGCTGGTTGTGTTAATGATTTTTTTAAGCCACATATCATCCTGTGTGGCATTATAAAAAACACGGTAACCATACAGCTCCTTTGATAGAGAATCTCCCATATGTTGATAGATTTTATTCATCTCTTTCATTAAACAGCACCTCCGCAAGCTGGTTTGCGATTTTTCGATTAACGATATCATTTAAATGCCATGGATGTACACCATATTCAAACCACTCATCTGTAAAATAATAGGGATTCTTCCATGCCTCAATACAAACAATTTTGTCAAATCCTGTCCTCAAAAAATCATAGCACCTTTTTAATATCAAATTGGTTTCTTTTATCTTACTTTTATTTTCATAATCAGTTAATTCTTTCACTGTACCATGGGTTTCCGCCAAATAGTTTTCAACCATTACCAGCTTAACAGTCTTTGATTCATTCGATATTTTGTTCATAAACAAAACTGCGCATTCTTTCCACTGCTTCCACCAATTATCTGTTCCAAATGACAAAATACAATTATCACACTCCAAATCATCAGCATCCGCATAGGCATCACTATATGTTATCACTCCATCATTGTCTATGATTAAATCATGTCTCTCTTCCAATAAATCAAAAATCAAAAATTGAGGTCTTTCTCTCTCCATAATTTCAAAAAAAGAGGATATTATATCTCTTTGAATCATTTTTTCCCGAAATGGATTAGAATGACATACATTCATTTTTTTTCTATATGGGTGAACAATACTAATCAGACTTGAAAATTGAAAACTTAGTTCTACATCTTGAATGACCGGCATATATCTTATCATCTGCATAAGATTATAACTGCCTAATTGGGCCACTTTCCTTAATTTATCACCCATAAAAAAATTTTCATAACAATCTGAATACGAGTTTCGGAGGATAATATAATCCTCCCTTCTCATCTTCGTCCACCCAGCCGTCAAGACTAATGAAAAATTTTTTAGCAAATACCGTCTTAGTGCTTCCTTGTTTTCCTCAAAAATCCCACATCTCTTAAATCCTGAAATCATATATTCAGTTCCGGGTACCAGTTCCTGCCTGTTCAAGCGTGCCATTGTGCTAACTGACCCTGTTCTGCCCTTCCGATAAAAGTAAAGGCACTCATCTAAACTAACTATCTTTTTAGCAACAGCTAAAATCCACATTGTGACAACAAAGTCTTCACCATATAAATTGGGCATCTTTATGTTATTATCCACCCATAGCGAGCGCAGAGAAAATTTTGTTACTACTCCCATACGGTCGTCCTCTAATTTTTCCTGCCTGGTAAGGGGAATTCCTATCACAGACGAGCAGCGCATATAACTTGTCTCTTTTGTCACCATATTGTATCTGGATATATTACATGTCACCATATCACCATCATACTGGTTTGCGGCATAAAGCATTTTTTCAACAAACTGCAAATCATACCAGTCATCCGCATCTAAAAACGCAATCCATTTGCCAGTTGCCTTTTCAATACCAAAATTTCTCGCTGGCCCCAGGCCTTCATTATCTTTTGAATAGAACCGGATCCTGTTATCCCTTTCCTGCCATTCCCTGCATTTGAGAGCAGAATTATCTGTTGAGCCATCATTCACCACTACGATTTCCAGCTTTTTATATGTCTGGCTGACCACCGATTCCAGACATTCATCTAGGTAATCTTCCACATTATAAACAGGTATTACCACGCTAACCAAATCACACATTTTATTTCCCCTATAAATACTTGCCAAAAGACCTGCGCACACCTTCGTCAAAAGTAAACTGAATTTTCTTTTGAGGCAGACCATTTAACATTGCCATCAGTTTACGCACATTTACCGTTTCCTCTGAAATCAATTGAATAATCTGTGCCACATCTTTCATAGATTCCACCGGCCAGTTATATCGTGCTATTTCCTGCGTGCCCAATCGGATTCCACTGCCAGAGAAAAGCTCTTTATTCTTTTTATTCAAAGTAATACCATATTTTAAACTGTTTTCAAATATCCGGTTCATCGTATTCTTATCTGTCCTGATAAAGACCTGATGCGTCTTTGAATATGTCCCTTCTTTCATGGCAATATCCATACCAAGCTCTTTTAAATTTTTACCTAATTCATTGGCCAATGTAACAATATGCTCTTGATATGCCTGTCCAAAATTTTCAAACTCTATTAATGTAAATAACAGACTCACCTTTTGATGCATCTGGGTATGCCTGATATAAATCGGATTGATGGTTGTTTCCAGTTTTGCATGAAGTTCGTCATTATTTGTCATAATCAGTCCGCATGCCGGACCTGGAAAGGTCTTATGTGTTCCGCCAAACATAACGATATTTTTGATGCCCGCCAATGGATTCTCAATAACTCCTGCGCCTATTAAGCCCAGCATCTGACTTACATCATATAAAAGCACCGTATTCCCCAATTCAATTCTATTGACTTCCAGCGGACTTATAATATCGGAAGGAGCCAGAAGTATATAATCAATCTGTCCTTCCTTTAACCTGTGATTCAGCTTTTCATAATCCAAATCAAAGTTTTGAAAATCATAAGGCACATCACTCACCTTAAGCCCCAGCCGTTCACATATTGGCTTAACAGAAGCATGCCCGCCGCTTTGACTGCTCAAAATCATAATGCTGTCACCAATTTTTGCAAGTGACATCAACACGACCATCAAACAGTTCATACCTGTCAATGTCCTTGCATCTGTATACTTTGCATTAAATATTTCTCGGCATTCTTCTGAAATCATCTCATAAAAAGGCAGTAAATAGTTGCTTCCAATAAAATTATTATCCTCCAGATAAGAATAGGTATTACCAACAATATATCTTTCTTGAAATCCCATTGACAACGGCATATTCCCAAAATCAGAAATGACATTCTCGGCTGCACACAACGGAAGGGTTCTATTATAATATGTTGTAAAACTCTCCGTAATATTAACTAATTCCTGCAACTTGTCATCATATCTTCTGACTTCTAAAATTTCCAATTCCGAATTAATTTTGCAAATATATTTTTTCTGTTGAAAAGTAAAGGTAAAGCCTTTACTTAAGTCCTCTTTTGTGATTGGTGCAAATTTTGATAATTCCCCTTCTGTTGTGTTCAATTCCGATGCTATCATTTTCATTAATTTAGAGCCGGAATCCACAAAATATGTATTATCAAATTCTCTTAATTCTTCCAGACAATCAAACTCATAAATAACGTTGCTGTCTACTCTCTTGGCATACATATAAAGCTCAGATAAATGTTCATCCTGAATATCTGCCCAAAACTTACAGATTGTCTGCGGCTTATCAAATTCCCATGAAAGAATTTCTATGAATTTTTCAGTGAAACGTCTATTAAAATAAGCATACCCCAATGTCACCCAGGTATCCGCCGCATCATAAAAAGTAGCTAAAATCTTATCATACCCATCCGTTTGTATGCCTCTCTCCTCAGTTGCTCCTTCTTTATAGACAGAGCAATAAAACGCATCATAAGCATAGCTTTGGAAAATATTTTCATTAAAGTAGAGATCGGAAGAGGTAATAATCGTATTGCCCAGCTTTTTCCTTGCCGCCCATATACTGGCATGATTATTCCTAATACGATAGTCCCCGGTCTCGATAATATTCACACCATATTTTTCTTGCAGATAGTAAAATTTATCTTTCATAAATCCTACAACAATCGTGATATCAGTAATACCCTTTTCATGCAGCTGCCGTATCTGTCTCTCAATCAATACTTCTCCGTTTACAGGAAGTAATCCCTTAGGCCTTTCAAAACACAGAGGCACAAACCTGGAAGATACACCCGCTGCCAGTATAATGGCATTGTCCACCTTATGCCTCTCCAAATACTGCACGCCTTTTTCGGTAATTATCCCTCCTTTTGCATACCCCTCCTCATTCAGCCGTTCGAACTCTGCATCAATTACAGAATAAGGCTTATACAGTTTTCGTGCAGCCGCCCGGCTGTCCCATCCGGTGTTGTCATTTAAATACATTAGAATATCAAACATTATCTTATTCATTCCACTCTCTCCTCATGAATCCGGAAACTCAATTTTAGAGACCGGATGGCATTTTCTCTTTTCAACAGGCGGTAACGCCATATAATTGCCATACAAAAAACGTAAGTACTCATCGGCATGTCTGCTTCCCTTTAATATCACATGTTCAAATTGAATATCAACCGTATCCTCGTACCATTCCCGCTTATATCCAAAACATCTGTTACATGCCGGGAATGTCAGGCACTTTACCCATTTTGAATATTTTTTATTGCGATGTTTAAAGTAGCTGCGATAACTTGTTTTCAGTATATTTTCTGGTATCATTGACAATCCACAGAACAAAAGCCCTTTTAACCCTTTTTCCGTTTTTTTCCCCACAACAGACCAAAATACTTTTCTATATAAAAAACTCACAAAATTGCATATGCTTCTAAAAAAATAGTTTTCAGGAACATTATCACATATGAATACATCTAAAAAAATACCTTGATCATATTGCATGTGCTCCTGATTCAAACGGATAAATTGGGAATCTTTGCGGCGCAGTTTCGCATATCCCCATCTGTATCCCTTAGTATTATCCATATCCTGAAGATAAAATCTCTCCTGATCCAGTTCCTCATTACATTTTTCTTTGAATTTCTCATATTCAGAACGTACCATAATGACATCCGCGTCATCATCCCACGGAATAAATCCCCCATGCCTGACAGCCCCCAGCAACGTTCCTCCATCAATACTATATTTAATCCCGGATGCCCGGCAAATTTTATCTAATTCCACCAATAACTCTAATTCTACTGACTGTAATTTTTTTAGTTCCTCCTCAGATAATACATGCCAGGCCGGCATTCTCTGCTTCAAGATATTTCACCTCTTTACCCGAAGGATGCTGTTGTAAACACATCCAGTCCATTGTATATTATCCCCTGCTATCTCCATGTTTTTTCACAACGCATTCCGATGCATGTCCATTATCGCAGGAGCCGTATTTTTTCAGAAAAATGTCAAGTTCTTTTATATAATTTTCTTTATCAAAGTTTTTAATAGCTTCCAGCAATTCCTAATTGTGTATGGGTCTGTAGATACAGCCACTCTGAAACAGAGACATAGAAACCTCCGTTGCTTTCATATTCTTTTTCACCACTTTGGTATAGAAATACCGGTTTTCTTTGCAGGGAACAATTCCGCATCCGAGAAGAATAGTCGGTTATGACAACATCGGATGCCGCCAGAAATTCCTGAACTACTTGTTTCTTGTTTTGTATTGACTGACAAACGGTGAAAGCGATACAAAAGTATATTTTCACCATCAAATTTATGGTTCAATGTATTGATGACCAACTCCATGTTATCCCAGATTCTTTTTTATATCCGCAATTCTTTGCCATGTACACCCCTGTCTCGAAAATGGGTAATAGGTTTAAAACATTTAAAATCTCTTTTAACGTTTTTGATAAGTCAAGATGATAGGCTTGATATACCAGCATCTCCTTTCCACCCATAATTTCAAATTCACCATCGCCATATCGCACAAAAGAACACTTTTCCTCAATTATTTTCCATGTTACCTCTTGTTTATTTCCAATTTTAGGATATTGGTATCTATCTTTATTTTATAAACTATCTCATAACCAATATTATGAAAGCGGACATTTACGATTGATTCCAGCTGATATATAATTGCATCATATTTAATTACAGAAATTACGATATAGTCATAGTCGCTGCATATTTCATCCGGAGAGAATATTGTCTTATTCTCAAAAACCTTACCCTTTTTATCCGGAGCATTATCAATGAAACCCAGGACAGTACATTCTTTCGGATTGATTGTATTCAATACCTTTTTACTTTTTTCCATTCCTCCATATGTATATCTTCACTTACTGTATACCTCCCCGACAAAATCAATTTCTTCTTTTCTGGTACCGTTCATCCTACATACGCTTCCGGTTCATTCAAAATAATGTCCGTTATCCCCAGTTTATTAAGCCGCTCCAGATCCAGTCTTGTCCCTGTAGGCTTTTCCGGAAACAGGTGTCCCCCCATCCAGGCCCGCACCGTATACCCCTGCAGCTGTTCTGCCGACAGATCCATCGCCTTCCAGAAGGGATGCAGTCCTGCCGCACCACACCCGCCCTTTAGCTTATACATGCAGTCCGAAACCTTTACATCCAATATCCCCAGTTCTGCCTCTGGGTCAAGATACTTTATTTTCTCCAATGACCGCGCATAAAAGGTTGAATATACGACCGAACCTTCCACCCCCCGGTTATGGACCATATCTATGATCTTTTCCTCCATCCCCTCATATGGAAGGATGCTGTTCTTCAATTCAATATTAAGCTTCATCCCTGCCTTTAGTCTTTTCTCCAGCCGTTCAAAAACTTCTTCCATGGTCGGAATCCCCTGACATGGATGATTTCCTGCATCTATTTTCAACCGTTTTAATTCAGCCAATGTATAATCCTGGACACATCCGGTTCCGTCTGTGGTACGGTCCACCCTCTCATCATGGATGACCACAATCTGTCCGTCTTTCGTCATCTGGATATCCAGCTCGATTCCCGCAAGTCCCTGTAACTGTGCCGCCTTTTCAAAAGCAGACATGGTATTCTCCGGATATCGCTGGCTGCAGCCTCTGTGCGCCCATATTTTCATTCTCTGCTCTCCATTTCCATGAATCTCCCCATGATATCTGCCAGAGTGATGGAATCCTCTGATGTCAGTTCCAATCCAGGGCAGCCCTTTTCATTTACCATATTTAAAAATGCCCGAATCTCATAACGCAGCCCGTCTCCCTGAAAGGATTCCGAAATCTTTTCCACTTCCAGCGGATTTTCATAATGCACTTCCATATTCGCGGTTTTCCACCATGGCGCTTCCGCTACCACATATCCCTTGGTACCAGCTATCATCAGCCGTCCCTCCGCCTTTACCCCCAGACCGCAGACCGCTGCTGCCAGTCCTCCGGGATACCGGAAGGATGCCTTTGTAAACACATCCAATCCGTTTTCGCCTTTTATGGATTCAAACCGTATGTCTTCAAAACCATTTCCCAATAGCTTGACAACCGGTAGCAGACAATAGCTGCCAAGTTCCGTAAAGCTTCCTCCGTAAAGCCTGTCATTCAGTTCCCTGCTGTCTGTGGATTCCAGCTTGGTAAAACACGCATCCACATAACGTATGTTCCCAATGGCGCCGCTGCGGGCTATCTCCAGAAGTTTCCCAAATCCAGGGCAATAAGCTGTCTTTATTCCTTCAAATAATACCAGTTTATGTGCCACGGCATAAGCAAACAGTTCTTCCGCCTGCTCCCGCTTAAGTACAAGAGGCTTTTCACACAACACATGTTTTCCCTGCTTGAGGGCTGCCTTGATATAGGAATAATGTGTTTCATGAGGGGACGCCACATATACAAGGTCAATCTCCCGGAAAAATTCTGTTAGATCTCCATATGCCTCAATCCCCCATCTGGCCGCAAACTGCTCCGCGCTTTCCTGGTGGGGATTATAAACTCCCTTCACACAGATACCGCTTACCAGACGTACTTCCGGCATAAACCGGTTAGCAATCCTTCCCGTACCGATCACTCCTGCCCTCTGCATCCCTTTACCTTGTCCCTCATGCATGGAGCATACCGCCTATCATCCCTTCTGTCATATCTTCCACTCATGTTTTCCATTTACACCTTTCCCGAAAAACTCAATTCTTCCGGCAAAATATCTCCCAATCCCCGCAATCGTCCGAAGCACTTCTTCTTTCACACTTTCCGGAAAACTGTTCATGGAGGGGAACGTCTCAAAGTTAAGCACCCCGTCATATCCTGTCTCCCGAAGCCCCGCAAGCATCCCCTCCCAGTCAAATCCGTCCCCTGCCTTTCTTCCGAATGTGTAGGGAATCTGATGCAGGTCCTCTATTCCGTCATTTTCGTGAAGATGCAGGATCTTAATCCTGCGCCCCAGCCGCAGGACCGTTTCATAGGGCGGCCGCTTCACCAGGTTTAAATGACCAGTGTCCAGGCAGAATCCAAACCGTTCCTCACCCGCTTCCTCGTTCAGGCTGTCAATATACCGCACAGCCTCCTCCGGCGCGGAGCATACCCCCTCCACCAGCCTGCCGCCCACGGATTCATACAGGTTCTCCAGGCAGATGGTCACGTTATATTCCCTGGCCGGCTGGATCAGATTCTTAAAAAACGCCAGGTTCTGCCTTCTCTCTTCCCGGCAGGTTTGTCTGTACTGCATCTTAAAGGGATGAATGACCACATAGGGAATCCCCAAAAATCCCGCGATTGCCAGGCATTTGGGAGTCACTGTTTCTATCATAATCCGGTTCTGTTCCTCCCTTCCCAGCACCCATACCGGGTACGGGGCATGCATCTGGGACCAGGAAAGGCCGTATTGTTCGGCTCCTTCCTGATAGGAGGTAAAATATTGCCGCAGCTCTTCCATACTCTGTTCAAAAAAGCGGTTCATCTCCCCCTGGTAAAGCTCTGAATTTTTCAGAAACACATCCAGATTCAGGTCAATGCAGTCAAATCCGGCTTTCTTAATCCGTTCAAATCCGGTTTCCAAATCTAATATCTCACTGTCCAGGATTCCTTTGGACTGCACTCCTATCTTCAACATACGCCTGCTCCCTTTTTTTCAACGAGATTCTGATATCTGAAAAAATATTTATCGTCATATCTTCGCCATCTTATGCCCATAGCATCCAGCTGCTTTTCAATGCTTGCATGGTACATGTTGCAGATTAAGACAAATGGCGGATGTTCTTTGTCTTCCAAAAGCACAGACGGAGGCCGTATGCCCACGTTCTCCCGCATACCGCCCCACAGCGTTTCATTGTTATCAACAATAAAGGACGGCGGATATGCATCTCCCCAGACTTCCATATAGTTATGGAACATTCTCCCTGCGCCGAACAGCACCAGGCCCCCCGCCTTCCCCTCTTCTTCTGAATCTGCTTCCGGCCGCTCCGCCTTTAACGTTTTCTTTAAATATTCCTCCAGCTCCAGAATTCCTTCCCATTCCAGGACCACAGCGGATAGCAGACGGTACCAGCCCGGCCGCAGACAGGCGGGGGTTACTTCAAAAAGACCGGCAATATCATAAACAACCGGACCCTTAAACCCACACATGGCCAGGGTACCTATGATACCGTACCAGTCTGTTGACAGTTCTCCTCTTCCTCTTGTAAATGTATACGGCATCTGGCACTGTCTGGTTCTTCCGTCGTTATCGCCCGCGTGCAGCAAACCGATCCGATGCCCCAGGTGTTCAATCATGCCGCACAGATTCTTACCCAGCAGGTTCCCGCTGCCCGTGTCGAGACAGGCGCCGAAGCATTCGGTTCCGGCTTCCCGGTTCAGCCGGTCAATTGTTTTTGCCAGGAAAGATACTTCGGAATACGCATTGTCAATATATACCTTTAGACCGGTGGATTTTATCTGTTCCAGGCATTTTCCCAATATGCCGTACAGACCCGCCCCGTCATTGGTTCCATCGGCTCCAACAGTTTCAACAACTTCAATTACCAGATACGAAGCGTTTAACTTAGATGCCAGGTCTATGGCCTCTGAAAGTTGACCGCATTCCACGGCATCCGATGATATGGACAGGCCGGTCATCTGACCGTCGGCCCCCGGAGTTCCCGGCCGCGCGCCTTCCATCTCCGTTTCCCGCCCAAACACATATTCCACCAGTCCAAAACCCGTATCCCTGATCTGGCGGATATCCATTCCATCCTGATACCGTATTCCTCTTATCATACCTCTGCTCCCTGCCTTACTGATGTCATTTCGTGTGCCGCCTCCGACGCAATCTCCGGCCCAGCCCCCGATGCCGCCTTTGGCGCAGTCTCCGCCCTTCCCCGCTTCTCCCGCTGTCCTCTCCTCTGCTCCATAAACGCCTCTGTCACCCTGGCCATGGCAGTGCACTCCTCTGGCGTCAGCTTAAAATGGCATAAATCCGGATTGTTAATCTTGGACACAAATTCACTGATTTCATAGCGCAGTCCATCTCCCTGGAAGTTTGGCTCAAACCGTTCTATCACACTGGGATCCTCATAGCGTATCTCAAACCTTCTGGTCAGCCACCACGGGGACTGGGCCAGGATGTATCCCTTTGTGCCGGCCACCACCAGCTGGCCCTCGGATTTGACGCCCACGCCGGCCTTGGCAAGCCCCAGGCCGTTTTTGTATCTGAACTGGATCTTGGTATAAAGGTCAATGCCGTTTTCCGCCGGTATACTGTCTATCCTTATATCCTCAAAATCCGTCCCCAGTAGTTTGATCACCGGAAGCAGGGCGTAACCGCCGAATTCCAGGAACGCGCCTCCGTATCTCTCATCCGTCATCTCCCTGGCAAATGTGTCCGCTATCCTGGAAAAGCAGGCTTCCACATCCCGTATCTCCCCAATCTTCCCGCTTTTAGCCACATTAACTAACTGCTGGAAGCCGGGGCAGTAGGCTGCCTTGATGCCTTCCATCAGAACGCAGTGCTTCTCCCTGGCCAGCTGGTATAGCTCCACGGTCTCCGCCTCGGTAAAGGTCATGGGTTTCTCACACAGCACATGGACCCCGTGCTCCAGGGCCCGCTTGGCGTAGTCGTAGTGAGTCTCATGGGGCGATGCGATATACACCGCGTCCACCTTGCCGAGAAATGTTTCATAGTCCTTTGTGTAGCATCTTATCCTGCATTTCCTTGAAAAAGCCTGGGCGCTCTCCTTCTCCGGGTTATATGCGCATATGATGTTGATTCCGCTGACGAACTTGGCTTCGCCCACAAACCTGGGTGCAATGCGCCCCGTGCCGATGATGCCTGTCTTCACAATCCGGAATCGGTTCTTGCGCAGCTGGGTGGACGAAATATCCGGGGTCCGGTCCAGATATACCACATTGCAAAAGACCTTAAGATAATCAAAGGTCCCCACCCAGTCCGAGCCCACCGTGAAGGTATCCACGCCGTAGCGCTGGATATCTTCAATTTTCTGTCCTTCGTGGTCCTCTATGATGATTTCATCCGCAAATCCGGTCTGTCTTACATTGTCAATGCGCTCCAAGATGGGGTCAATCACATTGACCTTACCTCTTATCTCATCAAAATGCTCCGTGGTCACGCCTACAATCAGGTAATCCCCCAACGCCCTGGCGCGCTCCAATAATTTGTAATGCCCTTCATGGAACAGGTCGAACGTGCCATATGTAATCACCTTTTTCATACGTAATCAATCCCTTTCCGCTTACCTATGTACTCATATCGGCGCGTTTCGGCAAAATATAATATTTCATCTGCATAAACCTAAATTAACTCCGTCACCCGCACCCCATCTGGCAGTTCCTTTAAGCAGCAGACATACCCGCTGCCCTGGTTTTGTATGTCCAGCAAGTCAAAAATATTGTGAACCGGCACACAGGCATGGTTCTCCGGCTGTTCAAACCAGTACAGCCTGCATACCGCCATGGAACCGGCCGGCCTGGCGCAGGACTCATCATTTTCAAATATGGTGGCAAGGGCCTTCTTAAGTACCTCCACATCCTCATGGCTCACCCCATTCTTATCCGCATAAAACGGATTGACCGAGCCCTTTACCACATACAGGCCCTGCTCCACAATGCTCTTTGAGCCCATGGTATCGGAGGATTTGCCTTTGGCGCTGCCTTTGTCCTCACCGTTTGTGCTCTTGGTGATATGGATATCCTTAATCACCACCGGCTCCACGGATGTGCCATGGCATATGGTCACGGCGCCGTGGACAGAAGCACTGGCAGCGGCCCTGACCCCGGAAAAAGCAAAAATCTGTCCAAACAGCCGCACATCCAGCCAGGTCCCGCAAGCCATGCGCAGACCTTCTTTCTGTGTCTTTCCATCCCTGAGGGCATCATAAATGTCCTTTCTGGCAGCCAGGCGTTGTGCCAGGGAACCGTATCCGTCCACGCAAAGGCTGTCAGACTGGACAAACACAGGCAGTCCCATGTGGATGAACCGGTTGCGTATTTTGCGTCGGATGCATTCTCCTGTTACTTCCCCGTATCCATTGTCGTTGGTTCTTGGTCGGTTTCCTTCCAGTGGATCTCCGTTTGGGTTTGCATTGTCCACCCTGAATACCATGATGAAATCCTGTCTGTTCATAAATCTATCCCATTTCCTTCCTGATCGCATAATCATACTGTATAAAATATAGCTGCTGGGAGCTGAACCCTGTCAGGTAAGCACTTCCCAACGGTTCATCGGCATCAGCCTGCCCTGCGGCCATGGCTTCCACTTGTTCCATAAGCCTGCACGCATGCTGTCCCCTCCTCATTCTGTTGGCTTTGTAAAGGTATGGAGTAAGCCGTCTCCGGATTATGCCCCAGTATCTTCCCGGAGACCGGGAAAACATCTGCATGTATCCGCACACGCCTGATATGCACCCTTCTCTGGCCTCCTGGAAATATAGCCTCTCGATGTAATCGGCAATGGCCAGCAGACGGCCCCAAAGATAACTGCGGTCCGTATTTAATTTATCCAGCATGATGCTTTCCCCTGCCGCGTCCCGGTTAAGAAGGGCGCACGTAACCTGTAAGACCATCATCCAATGGCTGCGTTCACGGAACATACAGGGATTTCCCGCCCTGCGGATAAGATTGGCCATAATGTCTGACGGCATGGGCTGAGCAGATAATATAACGGAAACAACACGGTTGACCTGACGGGCAAATACTGTTTTATCCACAACCGTAAGTACGCCCCCATATTCGGTTCCATAAGCGGCAATCACCACGTCCGGCGCCGAGGGTGCGCCTGTAAATGCTCTTTTTCCCGTCGTAAACTGCCAGCAGGCAGTCCGGTGCCATTGTTTAAGCCGCCGGCAGATAACATCTGACGGCATTTCCGCGTAATCGAGAATCGCCAGCCTGCCTTTATAGTTCTGCTTGTTGGGTGCGTCTAACACCAGCATATGGAACATTCTGTGATCCGTAAGGACTTCTGAAAAACACACATCCAGATGTCTCTGGTATGCATCCCTTCCGGCAAAAAACCTGTATTCATATTTCCCCTGAATATCAGGTGTATTTGCAAACAAATCAAAGGCCAGGGGATTGCCGTCCGCATCCCAGCACACACGGATATTACTCCCGAACACACGTCCCTGGCGTTTGATTATCCAGCTTAAAGCGCAGTGAGCCTTAAAACTTGTGACCAGGCCGATGGACACCGCATCAATCCCTTCCCGGAACCAGTCTCTGGAATAGACAATGCTTCCATTTTCATTGGAGGAAATAAGCTTAGCCCAGTCTGAACTCCCCCGTATACCATTAGTATGTTTTCCGGTACAAACCGTATATTCTCCTGTTACATAGCAGATATCCTTCTTTCCCTGCTCCATCACAAATGCAGTGTAGTACGAGATCCAGCTTTGAAACAGTTCCCTGTTTTTCCATGTCTCTGCCGCATACCCTTCCTCTGCCTCCTGATCCATCACCCTGAATCTGACCACACAGGACAAAATATCCCTGCCTGCCACTTTCTTCTTCTCGTCAATGGTACCGTCCTCCTCTGGTATGATGACCTGGGCCGCGATCAAGTCAGAGGCTGTCCGTTTCCGGTTCAGGTATTGCCTTACCGCTTTTAACTGTGGAACCGCGTAAGTGCTTAGGCTCCAGGCAGCAAGCAGCTGCTCATGTGCACTGCATCGCTTCTGTATATCCAGAACCATCTGTTTGTCCTGTATATAGGAGCCTGCATCCCTCATAAGATACACCAGTTTGTCATTTAGCGGATTAGGCGGCGGCTCCGGACCGGATCGGCTGGCTGATTCCACCGTGGAGGGAACAATTGTATATACCTCATCCTTCCTGATATCCAATACACATGCATCCAGAAAGTTCCCCTGCATATCAATTGTCACGGTTATATGCGCCGTCAGATATGTATGGAACAAAGGCAGAAGCACTGCATCCGTATCCTCCCTCTTTGCACCAGCCCGGGAAGATTGGCTGTCATATACTCCGGCCAGGCTCTGCAATAAATTCATCTGCTAATCCCCTCCTGCCCTGCATGTTCTGGTAATGCACTCTTCCTGATCCGGAAAACAGATTACACCCTGATGCATCCTGTAAGGCGCCAGACGGATTACGCCCTTTTCAAAATCCCTGCTGTGGACCATAACTCCAAAGTCCATATCCACAGCGTCATAATATCCTTCCCCATCCCCAAAGAGACATGGTCTGACATATGCGAAGCATTCTGTGATTCCCAGGTGGACCGGCAGCTTCCCTCCCCGTCTGAGCCACCGCAGCATGGATTCATAGTGCTTTGCAACGTTGCGGTCTGAGGCATACCGTTCACTTCCCCAGGCCAGCTCAACCTCAATCTGGTAACATACATCCCGCAGGTAACTGTAATACCCCAAATCCTTCCCTCCTGTCTTATAAACAGGCAGAAGCTTGCTCCTTGACTGGTACCGGATGGGATTCAGGATCCTAATCCGCAGCGGTTTCCACTTTATGGACGGTTTCCAGTAAATGCTTTCTGTCAATCCCGTAACAGCTGAACAGGTAGGAACCGGATATGAATGCAAATCCCCGCCAGTTTTGGTCATTGGATTGGTAAACAGCGCATATTCTCCTCTTACCTCGTAGCATATTTTTGGCATGCCCCGTCCCTGGGAAGGGATTATTTTTTTATCGCTCAAAAAATCACCTCGTCAGCCATGGTGTGTTCATCACCATGGTTTTATCTATCATATATACTAGGATTCATCTGCAGGCAGGGTCCCGGTTATGGTGTGGTTATGGTTCTGGTATGATAAGGCACCATTCCAGAAAGCAGGAACATAGAAACCAGAACCCTGTGCAATGCGGGACAGCTCATATATCTGGTGTAAGCTGGGTAGTCCTTCAATCCTCATACGCCGTCAAGGCTATGTAAACTTCACTATCCGTGTATTGGTATATCTCTCATATATGCTAACTTCAATCCTCACAGCCGTTAAAGGCTGTGTTTCCGTAATTGCTTACTGTTTTTATGGTTTACGATTTGTCATATATCAGCTTTATCTCTGCATTATATTCTTCTTCCTGCTTTCCATGGGTCTGCCTTTAATATAGAACCTATTTATTTTTATCGGCGGTAATGGTTAAAATATAATAGTTTTAATTGTACAAGGTTTATTTTTACTCCCAGCCGGTCCAAGAAGGTATGTTCCAAACAATCGGATTAAAAAAACTGACCCACGGAATCTATGTTCCGCGAGTCAGTCTTCGCAACTATATATACAACTAAAACCACCACCCTGCCGTCTCTGAAGGGTTTCATCCTGCGTGTCACACCAATAATGCAGTCATAACCGAATGTTCCATATCGTCAATATTATAAACATGCTCCATCACTTCAAAGGTTTCCCGCAGATTCCCTCTGGCACTTTTCCAGCCAATGCCATCTGTAAACCATACAAAGGAAAATCCTTCGATTGTGTCCGCCTCCTGGGAAAGCATTTTATAGCTTCTGGCGGTTTCATTCAGCTTCGAGCCCCCGCTGCTGTAAAAATTCGTTTCAACCGCATAAATCATGGACTCTGTTTTTACCACGAAGTCAAACCGCTTTGCGGCCTTGCCCTCGTTGGATAAAGCGGACAAATCAATATCCCATTTATTCTCAATATCTTTCAGGTACATCTCTTTAAAATAATTCTCATCCTTCGTAAATCCTGCGGCAATGATATATTGCTCCACCAGATCTTCCATCTGGTGCCCGCCCCGGTTCTTACGGCCATTGGAGTCAAGTCCTGTCTCAATCCCCAGCGCATAGTCAACCAGATTGTTTACCAGATGCTTCTGCAGCAGGTCAAACAATCCTGTTTTTCTCATGAATATCTTATATTGATCCATATCATAATTCATTGTTTTAAAATTATACTTAAACGCGCCGTTCTCATCCTGGGCATAGATTTCGTTGCTCCGCACAGCCAGAAGCAGGGGAATACAGGACAGGGTTTCCGGATATTTTGTTATTATTTTTTCAAAATCATCTTCTATATTCACAGAACCTATCAGTGAATTTAGTATGTTTAACTCGATTTTTATATCCTCCACATTACGGACTACCTTGTCAAAATCTATGTAATACCGGTACCCTGAAATACTTGCCCGGAATTTACTAAGCCATGCGTCAAAATCTCTTTTTACCACTCCAGTGCCTCCTGTATCTGATCCAAACGTCTCTTCGCTATATCCAGATATTCTTCGTTATTGTCAATTCCGATAAACTGCCTTCCGTACTTTCCGGACACCACCCCGGTTGTCCCGGAACCGCAAAACGGATCCAGTACCACGTCCCCCTTTTTTGTGGACGCCAAAATAATCCGTTCCAGTAAATACTCCGGTTTTTGCGTGGGATGCCTGCCGGCCCACTTTTCCGACGGCCTGGTGAGGCTTCCCTCCCACACATCCTTCATCTGTTTCCCGCCGTTCATTTGCTTCATCTGCTCATAGTTAAACAAGTGCCTGGCCTTCTTTTCATCCTTCCTGGCCCACAAAATCGTCTCTGTGGAATGAGTGAAGCAGCGGCAGGCCAAATTGGGCGGCGGGTTTGTTTTCTTCCAGGTAATATTATTGATTATCTTATACCGCTCCTGCTGAAGCGCCATTCCGATTGAATAAATATTGTGCAGGGTACCGGATATCCATATGGTTCCGCCGGGCTTCAGCACCCTTCTGCACATGCGGATCCACCTGCGGTTGAAAGCATGGTTTTCCTTAAAATCCCCGCCCTCATCCCAGGACGCCTTGTTGACTGATACCATTCTTCCCCCTTGGCAGGTTATGCCGTTATTGCTCAGAAAATATGGCGGATCTGCAAATATCATATCAACACTTTCCGGCTTCATTTTCCGCAGCAGCTCAAGACAGTCTCCCAGATAAAGCTTTTTTGTATCAGTCCCATAATATGCCTGGATTTTTCCCCGCATCAGCTCTTCCATAGATATACCTCTAATAATTCGTAATGATGATCTCCTGACCCACCCGGTTCTTTGCGTCAGAATTTATCATACGCTTTACATCCACCACCACTTTGTTGAAATCTGCATATAACTGATTGATAAAATCTGTGTTGTGATTGGTCAGCATACAGTAGCATCCCCGTTCTGTAAGCTCTCTGAACACGTCAGCCAGACGTCTGTGGCTTTCAATGTCAAAGCCCTCCTTTGTGTAAGACTCAAAGGACGTTGGATTCAAAGGGGCGTAGGGACTGTCTATAAAAACAAAATCACCCTTCTCTGCCAAATCACAGGCATTCTGAAAATCGCCTTTCATAATCTTCACCTTCTGAAGGCTTTGTGATACAGCCATGATACTTTCTTTGCTGCATGATTCCCTCACACTGTTATTATACGGTACATTAAACAGGCCTCTTCCGTTTACCCTGTAAAGACCGTTAAAGCAGTGTTTGTTGAGGAACACGAATAAAACAGCTAATTCCATATCGTATTCCGCCCGCATCATTTTATCATTATAGTTTTCCCGGACTTTATAATAATACTCTTTTCCTCCATCTGCTATTCTTTTATCATACTCTGAAATAGCATCGGCAAATTCTTCTGGTGAAATTTTTATCTGCAGGTAGGCATTGATCAATGATTCATTTATATCATTAATAATGGATTTTTCCGGCTGCAAATCAAAATATACTGCACCGCCGCCCACAAATGGTTCCATATATCCATTAAAATGTTTTGGCAGTCTCGCTTTTATCTGTTCAAGTAATTGTCTTTTGCCGCCCGCCCATTTCACAAATGGCTGTGCACTGATTTCCGTCATCGTGTTTCCTTTCACCCATAAAATCATAACATTTATGATTCATTATAAGTGAAAGTTAAATAAAACACAACCTGCAACTGCCTTCTTTCGGAAAACAAAAATACCCGGGCAAAAATGCGCCGGAGAATATTTCCCTGAATTTAGCAAATACTATTTTATGTCAGATTAAATCCAACCGATTGAAGGATAAAAGGAGAAAGAGATTATGAACAAAAATATGCGTACATGGGTCATCGGAATCTGCGTGGCCCTGGTCATCATCGTGGCCGTGGCGGCTGCGTTTGCCAACAACCGCAGCGGCTCTGATGCCGGACAGACCTCTGAAAGCCAGACAGAAAGCGCCTCTGCGTCCGCGGCGTCACAGACGGAAACAGAAACAGGTTCCGGGGAACAGGCATCCTCAAATTCCGGCAATGCTGCCGACCACAGCGGACATAACGGACATATGAACGCTTCCGGAGACGATCTGAGCCGTTACCTGACCGAACAGGATTCTATCATGATGAATATGATGGAGGATATGGTCATCCGCGAAAAATCAGGAAATGCTTCCCTGGACTTTCTAAGGGGCATGATTCCCCACCACGAGGCAGCTATCAAGATGTCTGAGAGCTATCTGAACTACCAGGGAAAAAGCGATGAGCTAAAAACCATTGCCCAGGATATCATAACCGCCCAGAAGGATGAGCTAAAACAGATGAACGAGCTGGTTAAAACGTATGAAACGGACGGAAAAAAGGATCAGACAAAGGAGGACGCTTATCTGGAGCAGTACAGCAAAATGTTTGCCGATGACTCCATGTCCCACCACATGGATACCTCAGATGTTGACAGTCTGGACCAGGCCTTTGCAGAGGGCATGATTATGCATCATCAGATGGCTGTGGATATGGCCAGGGATATCCTGGAGTATACAGACTATGAAGAGATACGCACCATGGCCCAGAATATTATAGATGTGCAGGAGAAGGAAATTGCCCAGATGGAAAAGATCCTGAACGATCAGCAGGAATCCCAGCCGGAATAAACAGGAATAAAACATCGTAAACAGGATTCTCCAATTGACACCCGCCCTCCCCCATGCTATAATCTCCCCATAAAAATCCCACCCATCCGCAGTCCGGACACAGGCTGGATTTTTGCCGCCGGGTAAAAATATCAGCGTCAGGCTTTCTATCGTCAGGCCCAGGAGCAATACGAATCAGGAATCCCATTCCTCATCCGCTCCAGAAGATAGAAGGTACTGGCGCTTTTTGTGTTTCGGAGGATGCCGGAAGGTATGGGAACCGTTCAGGAGGTCACCATGCAGAACAACTATGCAGAACAAACATCGTGCTTAAAAGAATTTGCCAGATACACCTCGTTAAACGTACTGGGAATGATTGGTCTTTCCTGCTATATACTGGCAGACACCTTCTTTGTCGCCAAAGGTCTGGGAACCAGCGGTCTTGCAGCCCTGAACCTGGCCATCCCCGTCTACAGCTTTATCCACGGTACCGGACTCATGTTCGGAATCGGCGGCGCCACCAAATTCTCCATCAGCCGCAAATCAGGGCTTTCGGATCTGATTTTTACAAACACCCTGTTTTTCGCCGGAATTACGGCCCTTTTGTTCTTCCTGGCCGGACTGTTCCTGTCCCCGCAGATTACAGCGCTTCTGGGCGCTGACAGCCAGGTGGCCGCAATGACCCAGACCTACCTGAAAATGATACTGCTCTTTGCCCCGGCCTTTATTCTCAATGATATCCTGGTCTGTTTCGTGAGGAATGACGGAAATCCCAGGCTTTCCATGCTAGCCATGCTGGGAGGAAGCATGGCCAATATCCTGTTGGACTATGTCTTTATTTTTCCTCTGGGCATGGGCATATTCGGCGCTGTACTGGCTACCGGGCTGGCGCCCCTTATCAGTATAGCCATCATGTCCGGCCACTGGATGGGTAAGAACAAGGGATTCCATCTCGCCAAAACAGAAATCCAGGGACAGACAGCCCTCCTTATCCTGTCCCTGGGATTCCCCTCCCTGATCACGGAAGTATCCTCTGGTATTGTCATCATCGTGTTCAATGTGATTATCCTTGGACTAAAGGGAAATGTGGGGGTGGCTGCCTACGGCGTCATAGCCAACCTGTCCCTGGTGGTCATATCCATTTTCACCGGCATTGCCCAGGGAATGCAGCCGTTAATCAGCAGCGCTTACGGCCGGGGTGATTCCGCCAGAATCAGGGGGATACTGCGGTACGGACTGGCCGCCGCGGTTTTCATCTCCCTGACACTGTATGCCGGAATTTGTTGGGGAGCAGCTCCCATAACAGCCGTATTCAACAGCGAGAACAACCTTAAGCTGCAGGAAATAGCGGAGTATGGGCTAAGGCTGTATTTTACAGGCATACCGGCTGCGGGGCTCAATATCATCCTGTCCATCTTTTTCACCTCCACGGAGCAGGCTGTGCCGGCCCACATCATTTCCCTGTTAAGGGGCCTGGTGCTCATCATTCCCATAGCATTTTTTCTGTCCGGCCTTTGGGGAATGACCGGTGTATGGCTGGCCTTTCCTGCGACGGAGCTGGTTTGTTCACTGACTGGCGCTGTCATCTGTAAGCGCTTCTACTCCCAATCCTTCTCCGCTTCCAGGTAATAATGCAGCAGCCTGGGCTCCGACAGCGTGTTGGCCGTCAGCCTGTCCCTGCGTGGCTTCTCATCCTCCGCAAATAAAAACAGTCCCCTAAGGCCGGACTGATTTAAGAATTTTCCCTCTGACTGAAGCTCCAGGCCGTCCACAGACACCTTATCCTTGGAAGCCAGCTGGAATCCCCAGTCACCGAAAGAGGGCACCTGTACATGGTAGGGATATACATATGGAAATTCCTGTCCCACAGTTTTATTGATGCACCAATAGGCATCTGCTGCATAGTAAGGACTGGTGGACTGGACCGACATAACCCCATGTTCCGTGAGATTATTGCTGCACAGCCGGTAGAACAGGTCCGTGTACAGCTTGTTCAGCGATTCGCTGTTGGGATCAGGGAGATCTGTGATGATTACATCGAATTCCCCATCATATCCCTCCCCGCCCTCATTGCGGTAATTGTTTTCCAGATACCCGTAGGCGTCCTCACTGCGGATTTCCAGCTTGGGACTGTCAAGAGAACCCTGGTTCAGGGCAGCTATGTCCTGATTGGTTCTGCACAAGTCCACCACCCTGGCATCCAGGTCCACCAGCACGATCTTCTCCACCTCCGGATATTTTAATATCTCCCTTACAGCCAGGCCGTCCCCTCCTCCCAGCACCAGGACATTCCTGCGGCTTTTGGCCGCTGACATGGGTATATGCACCAGGGCCTCATGGTACCTGTACTCGTCCTTGGAGGAAAACTGGATATTTCCATTGATAAACAGGCGGATATCGTCCTTATGTTTGGTGACCACCAGCTTCTGGTACGGTGTCTGTTTCCGCAGGATTACCTTGTCCCTGTAAAGCCCCTGTTCAATTCCTGATGCCACATTTTCCGAAAACAGCATTCCCAGCACCATGAATACACACGCCAGTCCGCTCACCAGTCTCCACATGGAAAACATTCTGATATATCCGCGGTAGGATACAAGAATAAACAGGGATATGCCCAGGTTCAGACTGCCCACCAGAAAGGCAGTGGAAAAATATCCCAGCTGAGGCAGCAGGAGCAGCGGAAACGCAATGGATCCCGCCAGCCCGCCGATATAATCAAAGCTGAAAATACTGGAAAGGGTAATGCGCAGATTGCCCGCATTTTCCTCAATGATTCTTGTGAGAAGGGGGATCTCCAGGCCTACCAGCATTCCAATCAGTATGATTTCCAGATACATCACAAGCTGGTAGGACTGCACATAGATGTTTGCCAAAAACAGAAGCAGGGAGCTGGTCCCTCCCAGTATGCCCACGCCGATTTCCACAAAGACAAACCAGTCAAACAGCTCTGTCCTCACATATTTGGAAAGGTAGGACCCCATTCCCATGGCGCACATATAAAGGCCGATGGTGATGGAAAACTGGGCTATGCTGTCCCCCAGCAGATAGGAGCTGACGGAGCTGATTAAAAGTTCGTATATGATGGAGCAGCCGGATATGATGAAGGTGGTGAACATCAGCCGGCGGTAAGAAAATGTCCCTTCCTTCATCACATAATCACTCCGCTTATAATGATGGACAGCCCAATAAACATTCCTGCAACCATAATGCCGGCAGCCGGGTTCCCTCCGCTGATTTCCTTATTGAGATCATATTTCCGGTTGAGCAGATTCAGCGCCAGGTAGCCCAGAACACAGAACACCAGTCCCACAACATAGTAATATATGGTTGAGGCAATACCGGTCAGCAGTGATTCGTGAACCGCTGTGCCGGAAGGGGACATAACAGCTGCCCGGATAATGATTCCGATTCCAACGGAGATACCCGCCATAACGCTTCCCACCGCCACATTCCCCTTCTTGATTTCCGCCGGGAACTCACAGGGAATCACCAAATCCACCACAAATGTACCAAAGAGCATAAGGGCCGTGCCCAAAACGCAATAAACCATAATTGTAATAAATTCTGCCATAATCTTCTCCTTTTTGATTTGGTTTTGTCCGAATACATACTGCCGGTTTACTTTCTTGCCTTTTTCGCCTTTTTCGCCTATTTGCCGGAGCTGATTCCGCCTCCGGATGAGCGCCTGGAATTGATGCTGCTCTGGCGGACGCTGTCTGAATAGCTTTTGTAAGGATCGACGGGATTGGTGTCAACGGTTTCGCCGCTGTAGTTTTCGTATCCGCTGGTCCGCTGTCTGTATCTGTCCCTGTCGCCGAAAAATCCCCTGGAATAATAGAATCCGCGGTAATAAGAATGGGTATGGCCGGTCGCATGGTAAGGCGTGTTGGTGCTCTGATATACATAGGCGCGGGAACTGATCTGCACCATGGTGGTCTGGTCCGTGCTGGTGTATACCAGACAATATTCACTCTTTGTCAGGATAGCCACCGAATCATCTTCCCCATTCTTCTGCACATCCTCGGTCCCGCCGTCAATGGCCTGGATAATTGCCTTAGCCGCGTCATCCACGGACAGGTCAGTGAAGTACACATCCGCCCTCTCCTTCTCATTCAAATCAGATGTAATTGACGTCTGATAGGAGAAATTAATATTACCTTCCAGATATTTATGTATGGTCTTCTTATTTGACTGTATGTACGTATAGGATAACACTCCAAGAACCGCCAGTATCACTGCCGCCACAGCCAGGTTCTTCATATTGACAAAACCAAGGGTCCTGTTGCTCTCCGCCTGTCCGGAACAACCGCTGTCCAGGAGTACGATTTCATCCATATCCAGATAACAGCCTTTGGAATACTCTGTTTCATCCTCCCATTGCTCCACCGCAATGATGAGCTCTTCGGTACCGTCCTCGTACTCCGTATAACGGACCGTGTCTCCCGGTGATGTATCCACCTGGCCAAAGCAGGACGTGACAACTGCCTGCCCTGCATCCGCCTGGCGGTAACCATCCCGGAATATATTCATCTCATCAAACTCACTGCCATAGGGACACTGGGTATAAATGGCGTATTCTTCATAAATATTGTCAATGCTGAGCCATTTTATACCCCTGGTCCGGGTTTCCAACAGGCAGTATTCCCACCAGCGGGAACCGTCTGAACGGTTGTGGAACTCAATTCCCCCTGTGACCCGGTATTCCGCCCCTTCTATGGACAGGCTCTGGTCCTTATTAAACTGTAATGTTTTACCCATGGACGTCCTCCTTTGCCCTGTTTAACGCCCTCTTAATCAGCCTTGTTTCTGCCTGCTCTGCCTTTAAGGACTCTGTGAGAAGGCGGCATATCTCTCCCGGTATATCCTTCTGGCAGGAAAATATATCCACTGCCGCATACCCATACTCAGGCCAGGTGTGGATTGAAATGTGGGAGGTGGTTATGACTGCCACCGCGCTGATGCCCATGGGCGAGAATTTATGGTAGCATTCCTCCACAATTCCTGCGCCTATGCATTGGCAGACCATGTGAATCACATTTTTTATGGAATCCACATCATCAATACAGGACGTCCGGCATCCATAGAGGTCCACAATCAGCTGCCTGGCCTCTGCAATATCTGTTTCCTTTCCTGTCATGGCAATTTCCCTTCATCGTTTAAGTGATTCTGCGGCTCTGCTGCCGTGGAAATACGGCAGCAGCAGCCTCTTTCTGATTATATCAGACTGACTATATGGATACAATTGCCAAATTCTTACGATAATACAAACCCATAATACAAAACGCGCATGCCGGTCCCCATCACAATGGATATCGGAACGGCACGGCACATTCAAACTGAGGCAAGGCCATGTCAGCTTATATAAAGTATGGGCACATTTCCCAGTACACGTCCTATCTCCTGCCGCAGATACAGCTGTGCCTCTTCCCTGGATTCGGCCCGGTAGCAGTACCTCCCCCGTCCCCTGCCCGTCATCTGCTCCCTGTCATACAGGTCCGGCGCATTGGGAAATGCTTCGCTGTTAATGGCCCGGTGGACATAGGAATAGGTCATCAAAATAATCTCCAGAAACATCTGGCTTTTCATTTTATCTGAAAGTCCGTCCCTCAGTTCTTCCAAGAGGCCGGTATACATTTCCTTCCAGCCTTCCACTAATATGACGGGAGCTATCAGGAGTCCGCAGGGATATCCCGCCTCACACATCTGATTTACAGCCTCGATTCTCTGTTTTAAGCCGGATGTGCCCAGCTCTATCTTCCGGATAATGGGCTGAGGATTGACGCTCATGCGGAAAATCACCTTGCCTCTGTGGTCCAGGTCCAGCAGAGGTTCCACCATATGAAATTTGGTGGGAAATGTAAGTTTTCCCTCCCCCTCCTCTGCAAAACGCGGAATTGTATAAAGAAGATTTCCCGTAATTGTGTTCTCCAGCACCAGATCGCTGTTGCTTCCAATCTCAAAGGTAAGGGGGGTGCCGCTGTTCTTTCCCTTTTTGATGATGCGGTCCAGCATCTGCTCCCGGTTCACAAACAGTCTGAGATAAGCGCATTTATTATAGTTGCAAACCAGATAGCAGTACAGGCACATGGCCGTACAGCCGGATGAGGTGTATGGGACCAGATAATCGGATACCTTGTGGTTTTCCACGTATTTGTGGGTCTTTCGTATGCCTGCTATCAGATTGCGTTTCATGTGTCCGAACTGGTCATTGGGTTTTTCCTGCATTTCCCGGATGGAATTATGGCTCTCAATGGGAATCCACGGCAGGTCCCTGTATTCCTCCCTGAGCTGCCGGCCCAGAGGGTAGTCAAAGATAGCCGGTTCATAATAAACTGCGTCAAATTTCATGGATGCGCCTTCCTCCTGATAAATTCATAGACAATATGGGAATTGGGTTCAATTTCTTATTTTTACTGTTTAACATTCCCCAAATCTGTGAAGTTATCAATGGAAAAGCCGCTGTCCCTTTAATGGGCGGCAGCGGCTTTGTTTGAACAGTATTACCGGACGCTTCTGTTTTTCTCCTTCTCCCAATCACATAACAATCATATTTTCTCCCATAACCACTCTACAATCCCCCGCTGCGCTCTCTCACCATAAAAGAACACCTCATACTCATTCCCCTTCTCACTCAACCGTTTCTCTGCCTCAATTCCAAATTCCCGGCCCTTGTCCGTCAGTCGTTTGCGGGGTATTCCATTTACGTAATATTCCTCAAAATTCCCATCTTCCATCAATTTCTGTTCAACGGATTTTATGGTCAGCCGCTTCATTGTATCTTCATCCCGCAGGCTGTTAATCTGCGATACAAAATCACTCAGACTGGACTGTTCTGAGTATCGGACTCTGGCGGCCAGTTCCCCGGTCATGACAAAATCCGTTTTGCCTTTACCTGCTTTTTTCTTTCTGACCGTGTTTAGCTCTGCCGGTGCTTCCCTGGTTCTTTCATCCTCCCGGCTGTCATTTCCTTGGCTGCCATTTCCCAGGCTGCCATTTTCCTGCCTGCCATTTTCCTGCCTGTCATTTTCCCGGCTTCCGTATTCCCAGGCGGTCAGGGCTGTCTCCAGGGACCAGTCGTCGAACGCATCGCTGTCGCTGGTAAAATACAAATCATCACCCTCAAAAGACATCTCAGCAGGACTGTCATTCATTTCCGCCTGCACGCAGGCCAGAAAACGCTCCCCGTATTTCTCATACTTAAACTCTCCCACACCTGAAACATTCAGCATCTCCCCTTTCGTAACCGGCTTCACGATGCACATATGCGTCAGCGTCTTATCTGAAAAAACCATATAAGGCGGCACCTTTTCTTCCTTTGCAATCTCCGTCCTGACAGCGCGCAGCTTCTCAAACAGCGTTTCGTCTGCTTCCGTAAACTCTGCTCCGCCCAGTCCGGACAAACCTGCTGCCAGCCCTTTCCTGCCTTTTCTTCCTTTTCCGGCACTTGCGCCGGACGCTTTGGCAGGATGCTCCGCTTCCCTGGCCATCTTCATGGTCACCGGCTCTCCCTCTTCCAGGATTCCCTTTGACTTTCCTGTCAATTTTACAATGGCATATTCATCGTTTGTCACTGCCAGATATCCGTTCAGCATCAGATGGTTCATCACCTGCCGCAGCTTGTAGGCCGGTACCTTTGCCAGTTCCCCATAATGCGGGTTCTCATCCATCCTGTAATTGCGTATCTTCGCTGTATTGGCACCGTGGACCGTATCAATCATCACATTGGTTCCGTACCTCTGCCGGCTGCTCTCCACACATCCAATGAGTATCCGGGAAATATCCGTCACATCCACTGTCTCAAACTGGCTCAGGCAGTTGGAGCAATTGCCGCAGTAATTGCTTCCGTACTCCCCAAAATATCTCAGTATGTAATCTCTCAGACATTCATTTGTAAAGCAGTAAAATGTCATCTTGCGCAGGCGTTCCCTGTCCCGCTCCATGACGATTTCCCGGGTTATGGGATCCAATGCCTCGTTGTCCTGGTTATGGTCAATAAAGAACTGGTTTGTCACCACATCCTGGCCGCCGTACAAAAGGATGCACTCTGAGGGTTCACCATCCCTTCCTGCCCTGCCGGCCTCCTGGTAATAGGATTCCATATTCTTCGGCATGTTATAATGCACCACAAACCTGACATTGGACTTGTCAATCCCCATGCCGAAGGCATTGGTGGCAACCATAATCTGGGCCCTGTCATATATAAAATCCTCCTGGTTATGCCTGCGCTCGCTGTCGCTTAAGCCAGCATGATACCGGGTGACGGAGAAACCTTCCCGGATCAGCTGGCCGCAAACCTCCTCCACCACTTTCCTGGTCAGGCAATAGATGATACCGCTTTCCCCCTTATGGCGTTCCAGGTAATTTACCATGGTGGCATATTTATCCTTGGGAGACTGTACGCCGAAGTAGAGATTCGGCCGGTTAAAACCAGTGGTCATGACCTGGGGATTTCTGAGCATAAGTATGTCGATGATATCATCCCGCACTTCTGCTGTGGCGGTGGCTGTAAATGCACTTACAACGGGCCGCTCCGGAAGCTGGTTGATAAAATCCACTATTTTCAGATAACTGGGCCTGAAATCCTGGCCCCACTGTGATACACAATGGGCCTCGTCCACAGCTACCATGGATATCTTCACCTGGCTGCTCAGCGCAAACCGCAGAAAGTCCTCAGACATCAGGCGCTCCGGCGCAACATAGATAATCGGATATCTGCCGGCTCTGGCCAGGTCTAATACCTTATAATACTGGGCCGCTGTCAGGGAACTGTTAATGTAGGCAGCCAAAATACCCACCTGGTTTAAGTTGCTTACCTGGTCCTTCATCAGGGAAATAAGCGGGGAAATGACCAGGGTGATTCCATCCATCATAAGGGCAGGGATTTGATAACACAGGGATTTCCCGGCCCCGGTGGGCATGACTCCCAGCACGTCCCTTCCTTCCAGAATGCTCTGGATCAGCACATCCTGCCCATCCCTGAATGTGTCATAACCAAAATAATGTTTTAATATTTCATATTGTGTCATCATCAAACTCCTCTGTATTGCTCCGGCATAAAAGAACCCAATCGTCCCTGTTCCCGGCGTTTAGCGCCAGACTTATCTTCAGCTGTGCTTCAAAACCATGGAAAAATGGCGAATACGCCCCGCAGCGGACCTGCTGCCTAAAGCAGACTAAACCGATTAAACATATAGATGTAATTCATTATAACAAATCCGAAATGATAAAACAATGGTGATTTATGTGCCCGATGGTGGTTTCTTTGGCCCTTTCTCCGGCCATTCTGCGGCCCTTTCTCCGGTCTATTCTTTAGTCTATTCTCTGGCTTATGTTCTGTCAAAAAAACAGCCGGACATCTCTGTCCGGCCGCAGCGCATCTTCCATCATCCTATCACAGGCGGTGCCCTCTCCTTTTTTAACAAATTTATGGAATCCCGGAATCCGCCGCAGTCTCCGGTAATCCCTGCCCCCTGGCCTCCCTATGGCCTCTGCCATGGTTTCAGCCAGGGTGTGGAGGAAACCAGCCGTTTCAGCAGCCCGGGTATCTCCACGCTGTCCTCTGCCAGCAAATCCCCGTCCCCAAACTCATCCGCACCTCCATATCCGTACCTGCATCCGATAAACGCTGTCTCATTGGCCTTTGCCGCCTCCCTGTCATAGAAACGATCCCCCACCATACAGCACCAGTCCGCACCGGCCCGCTCCATCAGCACACCCAGGCTGTCCGCCTTGTCCTGTCTGGAGGTCAGGCCCTGTATATAGTCAAAATACTCCCTTATGGACAGTACACCCAGCACATCCTCCAGTTCCTCTTCCTTTGCATTGGAACAGACCGCCAGTACGTACCCCTGTTCCTTTAGCTCCCCAAGCATTTCCGGGACTCCGGGATAGGTCTGCGCCCTCTCACGCATAAGAGGTGTCCAGTGCCTCTCCACCGCCCGGTAAAAGCGTCTAAAGGTTTCCTCGCTGTCATCCCCCAGAAAGAACAGGCTGTCATCCCTAAAGGGAGCACCGAACCTGGAGCGTATCACGCTCTCTGCAACAGGCCCGGCCCCCAGCTCCTTAAGGGCTTCCTGATAGGCCGCCACTGCGTATGTATGAGTCATGTTCAGGGTCCCGTCCAAATCGAACGCCACCAGCTTTGTCATTTTCCATTCCTCCTAGAAAATTCCAATCCAACACCCCGCAATGCAGATTACAAAAATGCCCAGAATAATGGCAATGGTTTTTACATTCCGGTTAAACAGCCATACACAAAGAAATGTGGCTCCCAGAGGAAGCAGTCCCGGGAAAATCTGGTCAAAGATGGACTGCAAAGTGGTCTCTGTACCGGAAAACTGAAAGGTCAGGGATGTCTTAAGCGTCACCATGGTTCCAATCATGGCTCCTATGACCGTAAGTCCCAGTATGGATGCCCCGTAGGACATTTTTTCGATAAGATGGTTCTCCGCAGAGTTCTCCAGGAACCTGGTTCCCATCTTGTAACCGGCATTTCCGGTAATATATTTGGTAAGAAAATGGATTGCCGTGTACAGGAAGAAATACAGAATGGCTCCCAGTATGCTGCCCTGCTGGGCAAAGGCAATGCCGATTCCGGCTGTTATGACGCGGAATGTACCCCAGAAGAAGGAATCGCCAATACCGGATAACGGGCCCATAAGCCCCACCTTCAGGTTATTGATGGATTCCTTATTAAAATTGTCTGCTTTGGCGCATTCCTGTTCCATTGCAACAGAAAGGTCAATGACAAAGGGAGAGACATGGGGCGTGATATTAAATGTCTCTGTATGCCGGTGCAGCGCTTCAAAATAATCATCGTCTTTTGGGTAAATCTTTCTCAGAGGCTTTTCAATGGAATACATAAATCCATAGGCCATCATTTTATCAAAGGACCAGGAGGACTGCATGGTAAAGCTTCTCCAGAACACACTGCGCAAATCCTTCTTTGTTATAAGGGAAGTTTCCTTTGTCTCCTGCATCTAAAAATCCTCCTCTTCTTCAAATTTCATATTTCCCACGGCAATAAGCGCCATGCACAGTCCGGCCACCGCGACTCCAATCACATCCATATTGATATACATGACTGCTATGAATCCCAGGAACAGGTAGGGCATCAGTTTTTTGTTGCCCATCATTTTAATCAGAAGCGCAAGTCCCACACAGGACAGCACGCCGGCCGCCACGTCAAATCCGTCCAGCACGACCTGGGGGATCAGCTTGATAACCGCATTGATGCTGCCTGCGCCAAAATACATGGCAAAGAACACCAGGAGCATGGATGGAACACCCACCATCAGCGGCAGTGTGATGAGATGCCACATGTTTGCCCTTCTTAAATTTCTCTGGGTCAGGGCCTTCTCGATCTGTTTACCCCCCCAACTGGCGCCTATGGCGTAACAGCCGTTTCTCCACATCTGCAGGAATATGGACAGAGGCAGTGCCAGTGCAACGGCTGTCCCCACTCCCTCCCCGCTTTGGATGGCAATGGCTGTTCCCAGCACGCTGGAGGCATACACCTCCGGCGGTGTAGCGCTCCCTACCATAATAGAGCCCATAAACATCAGTTCCAGCGTGGCGCCTATCATGATTCCGGCCTGGAAATCCCCCAGAATCAACCCCACAATGGGCGCGGTAAATAACGGCCTCCCCATCATGGACGCCCCAAATGTATATTCGTCAATGGCAGCCAGAAAGGCCACAATTGACACCAGTATTGCCTGAAGCATAATCCTTCTCCCTTCTCTATCCTCTGACTGATTCGTCTTATTATATCAATGTCATTGCATCCGTCTCTTTATCCGTAGGCACTGCCCGGCATTCAACCACTGCACCGGCCTGAGCCATGGCGCGGATATTCCGGACATCATGGTCGTCAACAGCCAGGGAATTGGTGATGATCCTGCGGCTCTCTGTCTTTTTCATATTGCCAAGATTGATGTGGTCCACACCCTTCACATTCTCTACCAGTTTCAGCGCGTCATCCGTATTGCCCACTATAACAAACACCTTGTACTTGTCCGTCTTTGTCCCGTTTAAAAGGACAATGGCATCCGCCACGGACTTTATGGAAAATTTGATTCCTGCCGGCGCGGCCAGCTTAAGGGTAGTGGCCCGTATCTTATCTGCCGCAGCCTCATCATTTACGACCAGTATGCAGTCAGCTCCCAATGAATTGGTCCAGGCAAAGGCCACCTGTCCATGTACCAGTCTCTCGTCCACTCTTGTAATCTTAATCATACGAAATCCTCCTCACTCTCTTCAAAAGCCTGCTTCATCAGACCGTTGATAAACACACACCCTTCCCTGGCTGCCTGTATTCCCTGTGTAATCAGCTCCTGGGTATCCATGGCGCTCTCCAGCATAGGCACCATGGCCAGCAGCATGGGCGCATTGACGCCGGCCAGTACGTAAACCCCCGGATGGGAGATATGCCCTGAGAAAGCATTGGCCACGCTGCCGCCCAGCACATCTGTCAGGACAATCAGCTCGTCCCCGTCCTCCAGCTCATCCACCACAGCCGCCGCTTCCCTGTCCATATCAAAATCCGGTGTGGTATACGCGCTCAGGACACCTACCTTTTCATTTCCTCCCAGGACAAAATCCATGGTCTGCTTCAGTCCTCCGGCAAACTCACCGTGAGTCGCAATCAATATCTTTCTCATGGGGCAATCTCCTTTTCTATTCCTTAATACTCCACCGTCCTGTAGTATCTGCGTATATCCAGGCTGTGGTCCTTCACATGTTCAAAATGAGCGCTGACACGCTCTAACTGGGTGGACATGACCATGGGGGAGACATACTTCCTCATATCGGCGTCAATCCCTTCCAGAGGATAATCCCTTGTATCCCACACCTGCACCACATCCGAATACTTCCTGACAAAATTCTCCACCCTGTCAACCAGGGGGCGCGTCTCGTCCTCTCCTTTAAAGAGCATAAAGCTCATGTTCTTATCCGTCATCTCCACAGTGCCGTGGAAAAATTCTGCCGCATGAATGGATTTGGTAGGAATCCAGAGCATTTCCTCCAACACGCACATGGCAAAGCAATATGTCTCCCCCCCAGGTATTACCGGCTCCCACACACATATGGAAGCCTGTATCCTTATGCTTTTCTGCAAAAGCAAGTGCTCGTTCGTCGTTCTGCTCCCGCACCTTTAACAGTACCTCCGGCATCTTCCGAAGTGTTTCCACAAACCGTTCGTACTGAGGAAACTCTCCGTTTTTCATCATCAGTCTGGCTCCCAGGGCAAAAAACTGTATATGCAGCTCCTCCACCAGATTGTCATTGCAGGCAGCATTCTCAACCACATAATCCGAGACAGCAGCCAGAGGAGCTGTCCTGTCCCCCACAAAAGAAATCACTGTGGCTCCTATGCTTCTGGCATACTCTGCCGCCGCAATGGTTTCCTTGGTGGTTCCTGATAAGGAGGCCGTGATAAAGAGAGAATCTTTGGTCAGTGATCTGGGCTTTGCGGCCAGCAGCTCGGCGGCAATTTCATGATACCATACCAGAGCGGAGTTTGTCTTTAGCATGTATGCCAGCGGGCTGATGATGGCATAGGTGCCTCCCGTTCCAACCAAATAGATGTTTTTATATCCCAAATCACTCACCTTATCCGCAATCCTATTAATCTCACCGATCTGGGCCACTGCTCCATTTAAAGTTTTTAAGAAATCCTCATTCTGAAAACCGTACATCATAATCCTCCTCTTGATTAGACAAATTAAATTTTATGTATTTAACCGGATAGTGTTTGTACAAACCATCTTGTGTTTTTAATATACCAACATCATTCACCTTTGTCAATACCATTTTCGTACCAATTATATTTTATTTTATACAACATTACATTTTCCTGTTTCTTTTTTTCCAAAATATGATATAATGAGGCAAGGGAATTAAATCGTGCCTCTCCGGAATGCGGACGGTTTCTGCCATGGCAAAGGACGGTTTCAGACCCGATAAAGAATAAATGGATACCCGGCATGGAGGAAACGGATGCAGAGGAAACAGATACAGGGAGAACAGAGGCAGGATAAACAGATACAAGGTGAACAAATACAGGATAAACGGATACAGGATAAACAAATACAGGATAAACAGATACAGGATAAACAAATACAGGATAAACAGATACAGGGAAAACAGAGGCAGAGCACGCAGACACAGAGACTGACAAAATCAGAGGCATTTACCCAGACGCTGAAACGCAATATACAGGAGGGGACCTATCCCTATGGCACCGCCCTGCCCGCTGAGCGCGAGCTGGCCGAGAACTTTGGACTTAACCGTTCAACCGTAAGGGCTGCCATCCAGACCCTGGTGGAGGAAGGCTTGTTAAAAAAGGTCCAGGGCAAGGGAACGTTTGTGATGCGCCATGCCAGGGATAACGCATACACCCATTTCCGGGGCATGAGCGAGCTGCTTAAAAATCATGGATATGTTCCTTCCTCCAGGATTTTATATACCGGTCCCACACCAGCCGGTTACAAGCTCTCCCATCTGCTGCAGGTGGGCGAAGATACGGTGTTGTACCGCATCATGCGTCTGCGTCTTGGCAACGGACTGCCTGTATCCATTGAAAATACCTTTGTTCCCTATGAACTGATTCCTGATATAGAGGATATTGATTTCCAGATATACTCTCTGTATGATGCATTTGCCATGAATTCTCTTCGTATTGCCGGCATACAGCAGGTTTTCTCCACCACCCGTGTGCGCAACTCCGAAGCCAAATATCTGAACGCGGAAAACGGGAGCCCGGTGGTATCCATTGCCATCACCTCCGCCAGCGAGGAAAACGGAATCATTGAGTACACCAACGCCCTGGTGCTCCCGGAATTCTGTAAGTTCTACTCCGACGGCGTTATCCAGGACAGCAAACTCAATGTTTATGCGCAATCTATATAGACCACCGATAGGTTTTAAGATACCAGAATAATCTTTATTCCATCGTGGCACCTATCACCAGAAAGGGTAACCAGTATGCCAAAAGTTTTCAATCTTCTAAGTTACGACATTGCAGAATATATAGAAAAATACATCCACGAACATGGTCTGCAGCCAGGAGACCGCCTGCCCACGGAACGGGAACTGGCGGCCCAGTTAGATATAACCCGTGTCAGCGTGCGCCAGGGATACAAACGTCTGTTAGACCAGGGCGTCATCCGGTCTGAAAACGGCTATTATGTGAATCCGCCCAGAACAGACCGTTCCCTGACCGCCTATTGTTTTCCCTATGCGGATTCTTATTTGCATCCGGACACATTTTCCGTAAAATCAACTGAATATATGCCGGAGGCCATCCGCAATATATGCAATAACATGCTGAATGCCGACCACAGTTCCCATCTCAACATGAACCGTTTTATCGAATATCTGTCCGATATTCCCGTGGGAATCACTTATACGGCCCAGACCAGCTCGTCCATGCCGTCCTTCCCAGGACTATTCTATCTGCGCTCCATGCCGGAGGGACTGAAACAGACCCAGTATATGCGGGTCCATCAGCCCAGCCGTGAAGAATATGAACTGCTGGAGCTGAGCGAACACGACAGTATGCTGATGCTGGTAAATGGTTTCCAGTACGAAGGCACCCCCATTGCTGTCAGCGTTGCTCTCTGTGTAGGAACCAGGATGAATTTAATTGCCCCCATAACCATATGATTCCCTATGGCCAAAAGGACTTCCCTCACCAGGCCCGTCCCCAGGCCGATCCGTATGATACCCATAAGGAGTTGACCGCTATGAACATTCTACCTGCATGCGCCGCCGACACAGCAAAAATATACCGCATCATGACCGAAGCCCGCTCCCTGGCGCCGGACCCCGGCTGGTACTGTACCGACTCAGAGGAATATATACGGTCCCACATCGTAAATCCTGATGAGGGAATCGTCTTTAAGGCAGTGGAACATGATTGTCTGGCTGCCTTTTTCATCATTCATTTTCCGGGTAACACCCCTGACAGCCTGGGGCACTACATGAACCTGGATCCCGAGGCCCTTGACAGGGTGGCCCACATGGACTCCCTGGCAGTCCGGCCCGGCTTCAGAGGGAGAGGTCTTCAATATCAGCTCATGGCCCACGCAGAGCAGTATCTGATGACTACTTCCTATTGCCGCCTGATGGGTACGGTCCATCCTGATAACCGGTACAGCCTGGGCAATTTTCTCAAGCTGGGATACCGGATTGTGACCACCACCAAAAAGTACGGCGGGCTTCCCCGCCATGTCCTGTATAAATCCATAAGCAATCCCCCTTCTTTTGCGGGTTCCGGGAATAATACCGCCTCTGTTTCTATATATTTAAAGTAATTACTTCTGAAACAGGACCTATCCTTTATGAAAAACAGACTCAGAAGACTTCCCATGAAGAAGCTGTTACAGACCACCCTGCTGTTTGCCCTGGCCTTTTGTGCCGGACGGCTGGCTGCCCAGGTAGTGGAATACAACCGTCCTCCCGAAGCAGTGACCACCTCAGCAGACGGCAACTGGGGACTTAGTTTCCCGGGCGAGGGCCAGATGCCTGTGGGAAATGCCACCGCAGACTATCTGAAGCAGTTCAATGCCTACTATGCCCAGAATACCCAGGATAAGGTCATCTACCTGACCTTTGACGCGGGTTATGAAAACGGAAACACAGCCGCTATCCTGGACGCCCTGAAAAAACACAATGTACACGCCACCTTTTTCCTGGTTGGAAATTATTTACAGACCAGTCCGGACCTGGTAAAGCGAATGGTTGCCGAGGGCCACAATGTTGGAAACCATACCTTCCACCATCCGGATATGTCGAAAATCTCCACCAAGGAAGCCTTTGAAAAGGAACTGAATGACCTGGAAACCCTGTACCAGCAGACCACGGGACAGCCAATGAAAAAGTATTACCGTCCCCCCCAGGGCAAATACAGTGAAAGCAACCTGAAAATGGCCAATGACATGGGCTATAAGACTTTTTTCTGGAGTCTGGCCTATGTGGACTGGTATGAAGATAAGCAGCCAACCAAAGAGGAAGCCTTTAAAAAGCTGCTGACCCGCATTCATCCCGGCGCCATTGTCCTGCTTCACAGCACCTCCAAAACAAATGGGCAGATTCTGGATGAACTTCTGACCAAGTGGGAGGAAATGGGATATCATTTTGGAACCCTGGATGATTTGGTGGCGGCAGACCAGACATAGAGAATGGCTGTTTCGTACTCCATGTTCCACAAATATTATGAAAAAAAATATCATTTAAAAATGCCGGAAGAACGCACTGTTTATCAGGTGCATCTTCCGGCATATCATATTTCATGTCAGGTTGATTATATGTGTGTGTTAAAATCTACAGCAGCTTTTCCTTCCACTCCGCCTCCTTAAATCCGGTGAGCACAAAGCCATCCCCCACCACCAGCGGTCTTTTCACCAGCATCCCGTCCGTGGCCAGAAGCGCCAGCTGCTCGTCCTCACTCATGGACGGCAGTTTATCTTTCAGAGACATTTCCTTGTAGATATTTCCGCTGGTATTAAAGAAACGCTTTAGAGAAAGCCCGCTCATCCTGTACCATTCCTTTAATTCCTCCAGGGTGGGATTCTCCTCCCTGACAGGCCTTTCCACATAGGAAATCCCATTGGCATCCAGCCACTTTAAAGCCTTCTGGCAGGTAGAGCATTTTTTGTAGCATAATACGGTAAGATTCATTTTCATTCCTCCATCTGTTCTATTTCCTTATTCTGCGGCAAACCTGAGGATCCTGGCTGAACCGTCAAAACAGGATGTATCTTCATTATAAGTAACCATATCCTCCGTCGAATATGTAAGCAGGGCAGAATGAGTTCCCCCCATCCATCCCCCGATTTCTTCCTCATGGCCTGCCATATGTTCTGGCCGGGCAGCGTCAAACTCCACAACCCGGACATCGCCGGGTCCTGCCGTCACTTTTCCATCTGACTTTATGGATGGCTTCATCTCCCCGCTGCCGCCTGCCAGCACCGCTGCACCGCTGCCCTCTGCCGTCATCTCCCCTTCTGATTCTTCCACTTTGATTCTGCATGAATAAATGCCGATTCCACATTGGCCCAAAGCTGAAACCGTACCGGTTCCACCGGCAATATCCACCTCCGGACACGATATTCCCGCATACGTTCCCTTTATATCCAGCTGTCCGCCCTCCAGGCGCAGGGCCGCCTGGCTGTTTTCCGTCCGGTTCCCCAATATGCCTGCTGTTTTGGCTTCAATGTCCAGGCTTCCCTTTCCCCGAATGACCAGGGTACCTGAATGTATGCGTATACCTGCACCTTCTGACCGGATCCAACTGCCGCTGCCCTCCTTTAACTCGATGGTTAAATCCCCTGTTATATCAATTGCCGGGTGGGAGGACTCCGTGCTTTCCATGACTGTGTTTTCTATAACTGCATTATCCAATGTCAGCGTATAGCTGTCCCTGGAATTTCTCAGTCTCCATCCTTTTCCCTCCACCATCTTTCCCCTTCCCGGAAGTTCCACCTTTCCTTCATTTCCCAGGTAAAGAGCTGTCAGCGGCACCTGCTCCCTGGACTGGGTCAGCCCATATCTGGATGCCAGATATATGCCTGCGCTGGATATGGCAGTGCAGAATACGATGATAAGAATAATGAACAGAACAGCGCGTACTGTCCTGCCCACAAATCCCTTTGAAATCTTATCCATATAGATGTTTCCTCCTGTTACAGTTTCGTTTATTTTATCATAAAGTAATCCATTTTTCCATTACTTGTGATATCATAGGAGAAAAGTGTGGTTACTGATTGGAACAGCTCAACCATGCAATAAGGAGGTTCTGTCTATGATAAATATTCTCTGCTTCGGCGACTCCAACACATTCGGGACCAATCCCAAAGGAGGACGCCATTCCTGGAATACCCGCTGGCCCGGACGGCTTCAGGTTCTGCTGGGGCCTGAGTATTATGTGATTGAGGAAGGCATGGGCGGACGCACCACGGTATGGGATGACCCGCTGGAGCCCGGACGATGCGGCATCCAGGCTCTTCCCATGGCACTCCAGAGCCACAAACCGCTGGACCTGGTCATTCTGTTCCTGGGCACCAATGACTGCAAGGCCCACTTTCATGCCTCGCCCAGGGTTATAACAAAGGGAATGGAAAACCTGTGTCACACGGTACAGGGATTTGATTACGGGGAAGGCTATAAGAAGCCTAAGATTCTGGTGATATCCCCTATCCATATAGGAAATGACATGGAACACTGTCCCTATGTCAGTTTTGATGAAACCGCACCCGGTAAATCAATGGCCCTTGCGCCCCTCTATCAGGAGCTGGCAAAAGCTGAGGGCTGTCTTTTCCTGGATGCCGCGTCCCTGGCCGGTCCCAGCAGCATTGACCAGCTCCACATGGACGCAAAGAACCATGGGGCATTGGCTGAGGGAATCGCTGAGGTGGTGAAGGGGTATTTTGAACCCTAGGGGTGAAAAAATGGCTGTCCTGGATATATTCATAACCCAGGCAGCCTTTTACTTATTCTATTATATTTTCTCTGACGCTTTCTCTCTATTCCACTAAAAATCCGGGATTTTGGCAAATCATGGCTGATATTTCTCCCGCTGTGAACCCCATTTCCAGAAGGCGTTGCGCATAATCCCAAAGCCCGTCATCGGGATATATACCATTGGCCTTTCCTAGATCCGTGGTAATAATGCACCGTTGCGCGCCTATGGTCCGAATTTCTCCGGCCACCTTTTCCCAGGCAACACACCCTTCTTCAGGAGAAGTATATGAATGTTCAATCCATGCTCCCAATTTCACAAGTTCCTGCTGTTCTTCAACCGTGTAGTGAGTAAATTCCCAATCAGCATGTGTTATAAGCAGTTTTCTAAACCCCCTTTTAGATGCTACCCGGGCAAGGGCAAAAGTTTCCTTATGTGTAATATGGCCTGTGGCCAATACCAAATCATGGGACTGGACCACATCCAGTACTTCCTGCATCTCACAGCACAATTCACCTGATTCATCTATAAGGCAGTAAGACGGCACATTCCGTCCAGCATCCAGCATCTTCTTTTGCATGTCTATATATTGAGGCAGATGTTTCAGGTAATAATCCTGTTGGGAAGCAGAGTCAAAAGTAGGACACCATACAATTTTGGCCCCCATTCTGGCAGCTGTCTCCACTGCCAAAGGATTGAGTCCGCCAACGGACGCATTTAAGGTAATGGTCCCCACTGCGTTGCACCCCGGATAGCAGGCCCGGACTGTAGCCGCCTGAAGACACGTGGGAGCATAATGGGACTTAATGGCAAATCCCTTCATTCCTCTTTTTACTGCGCGCTCTGCCATTTCCAGTGCTGTTACGGAACGTGGTATAATATCTGGTCCGCAGTGAATATGCAGGTCATAGGCATGTTTCAACAAATCAGCCATTCCAGCACACCTCCTCTATGCAGATAATAATGACGGCAGGAACGTAACAATAGGCGGAAAAATGATACAGAGTATGAGCGCTATAAAGGATGCGGCAAGGAACGGAAGAACCCCTATCACCACCTCGCCAAACGGCTGCTTGGTGATGCCCACCACAGTAAACAGGTTTGCACCAAATGGCGGGGTCACAAAACCCACAATCAGACTGATACAAAATACCACTCCCAAATGAATTTCATTGATTCCCATAGCCAGCCCTATAGGCGCAAGGACCGGTGCCAGCATTACAACGCTGGCCAGACTTTCCATCAGACATCCGATAAACAGGAGTACTATGAGAAGAAGTATCCAGTACAATGCCTGACTGCCTCCCAGCATGGGTACTACAAAATTTGCAATCTTTGTTGGTATTTGTGTGGTGGAAAGTATCCAGCAAAACACAGATGCCCCAGCAATCAAAAAGCATATCATAGCAGAAGTCTCTATAGTTTTCTTAACGGAATCAATGAACGATTTAACAGTAACCTTATGATAGACAAGGGCAAGTACAAAGCTGTAAACAACTCCTACTGTGGCAGACTCAGTGGGGGTGAAGATGCCTCCATATATCCCGCCAAGTATGATAACCGGCAACAGTAACGTGGGAAGTGCCTTCCAGGTAACTAAAAGCTGCTCTTTCAAGGAATGCCTTTCCAGATTAACCTTCAGCGGAAGCTTCCTTGTTTTTATCATATTTGCAACAGCCAAGCATATTGCTATCAAAATTCCAGGAATAACACCGCCCATGAACATCTTTGTTATGGATACTCCCATGGTCGTTCCGTAAACTATCATCACAATGCTGGGAGGAATGATGGGGCCCAGGGCTCCCGCCATGGCAGTCAGCCCTGCTGCTGTCTTAGGCGGATAACCGTTTTCAATCATAGCCGGAATCAGAATGGAACCAATGGCTGCCACTGTAGCTGGACCCGATCCTGACAGTGCGGCAAAAATAGTACAACAGATAATGGTCACCAGCCCCATGGCTCCTTTGAATCCTCCAAACAATGAATACACCCAGTCAATCAAACGTTTTGAAAGGCCGCAGCTCTCCATGATGTAACCCATAAGTGTGAACAGAGGTATTGCCAGCAGGGAGGAGGAATCCAATCCCAAAGCCAATTTCTGGGCCACTACCAACAAGGGTTTAAGGGAGGTAACCTGAAGGAATACCGTACTGGACAGTAAGATACAAAAGCCAATGGGCAATCCGAAAAATATCAGTACTAGCAAAAGGATAAACAGCAGAGCTCCCATTTATATCTCCTCCTTTCCATCAGAATATCCCGCAAGAATACACCAAATCGCTTCAACTTCATATATCAGTATCAACATTCCCAATACAGGCAAAGCGCCATATACAAGACCGATAGGCAGCTTTAAGGCTGTAGAGGTCTGGCGCATGGTGACCTTACACAGGGCCAGCCCGTATTTGGCAAGTATAATTCCCATGTAAAAAATGAGCAGATGAATGGCCAAATTGTATATCCTCTTTGTATTTCCTTTCAGTTTTCCTGAAAAAAGATCAACGATAGCATGTCCCTTGGATTTTACAAGGCATCCTGAACCAATCAGATTAAACCAAAGGAAACAATATCTTGCACATTCATCTGTCCAGGAAAACGTGCTGTTCAGCACATAACGGCTGAATACCTGCAGGCCGCTGGCCACAATCATTAAAATCACCAAGACGATACAGACAGCAATCATAATACGGTATATCCATGTGCAGATTTTTCTATATGCCCTCAGCATAACCCCTCTCCCTTCTATCCCGTGATTTTATCCGCTTTCTATTTTTGTATTAGATTCATGACCTTGTCATAGAAATCCGCACCTATGGTATCCCTGTATGTATCGTATATACCTGCATCTGCACAGGCTTTCTTCATTGCCTCCACATCCACATCCTCGTCAATGGTCATTCCTTTTTCCCTTAACTGGTCAAACACATTCTGCTCCTGATCTTCCTCCCATTTTCTCTGCTCTCCAGCAGCCTTATCCGCAGCTTCCTGTATCACCTTCTGCTGTTCTTCTGTCAGACTGCTCCACAGAGATTCAGATATCATCAAAGGATTAGGACTGTACAGATGCCGTGTCAGGGAAACATGGCTACAGACTTCGTAATACCCGTTGGCCAGTACCACAGCCGGAACTATCTCGAATCCGTCAATCGTTCCTTGCTGCAGCGATGTAAATACATCGTTAAACGCAAGGGGGGTGGGATTGGCATTCATGGCCTTAAATGTACTGAGATAAATATCGCTCTCAGGTACCCTGATTTTCATTCCACTAAAATCATTCAGACTTATGACTGCTTTATTACTGATTACGTCCCTGAATCCCCCCTGCCCATAAGCAAGTATCCTTACACCGGACTCCTCTGCAAATTTATCCATGAGCTGCTGTAATTCATCAGATTCCAGCACAGCGTAGGCGCTTTCATAATCATTGTAAACATAAGGTAGGTCCAATATGGAAAAAGCCGGGTCAAAATTGCTGATTACCATGTTAGCAGTTGAGGCCATTTCAATAGTTCCCAGCTGCATTCCCTCTACCATATCGCGTTCCCCTCCCAGGGAAGCGCTGGGGATTATCTCGATATCAATGCTGCCATCAGAAAGTTCTGCCACATACTGTTTGAACAGCGTACACATCTTGTGATGGACACTATCCTCAGAATCAGCTTCCGTATGCCCTACCTGGATAACCAGCTTCTCAGCTGTTTCAGCCTTTGTCTCGGTTTTCTCATTTTTCTCGGATTTCTGGGTCTCAGTTCCTGCACTGGTACTGGTCTGCGAACCTCCGCATGCACATAAGGAAAATGATATTGCCACTGCCGTGGCCGCCATAATCATATTTCTTTTTCTCATCCGTTTACTTATCCTCATACTTCTTCTCCTTTCATTTACCCCAATCATTTACATTTTCCCCTTTTACCACCACTGAATTGTTTGCAACATTTTATCAAATCAATTGTAGTGTGTATTTCATTTTGTACATTTAGTATATCCACTATATTTGCCGCTGTCAAGCAAAATTTTGTGGCATTTTTTTCACAATCCCCCTCCCCTTGAAGTAAACACTACACACCTATATTTAAAAATTGCCCCACATCAATTCGTGAATCAATGCAAGGCATCCTATCGCTAAAGCGTGTCTCCAAACTGTGTTTTGTCCATCAGGAAAATACACCCCATGCATCATGCGCCTGTCACATATCATGGCATGCGGAATTCAGTGGTAAGCGCATCCCTCTCTTTGGCTCTTTTCCGGTATTCCTCACTGTTTTTGCGGCATACCAAAGTCACGATATATTCACCTATCATCTCTACGCCGATGGCCGAATTAAAAAAGCTCATGTGGGACGTCTCAGCAATAAAGGATATATCAGAACATGGAATCATGGGTGCCAATGGGCTGTCTGTCACGACACAGATCCTGGCCTTATGGGATTTGGCCACATTGATTAGGAACATGTCAATCTTATAGTACCTGGCAAATGAAAACAGAATAAAGATATCCTCCGGACCAATATCCTGTAGGATTCCCATTGCTTCTGTTTCGTTATGGGGCAGTGTGACAACCTGATTCACAGCAAATCCCAGCAACCGCGCAAAGTGGCCTGCCACTCCCATACAACCGCGCAGGCCGATTATGTACTTGCGTTTGGACATCAGTATCATGTCTGTAAGTGCATCATAACTTTCCACCGGATTCTGGTGAAATGTCTTAGTAATATTATAATTCATTAATTCCACAAATGTATCTGGAATATTTTGGTCATTAAATTTCCCGGACAGCACATCAAAACGGTCAGATAACTGCATATTGCGTACTGCCGCGCTTGCTTCTCCTGCCAAAGAGTTATAGATATCATTTTTTAAATCTGTAAATCCCTTATATCCTATCGCTCTGGAAAAACGGATGATTGACGCATCACTTACACCAATCTCTCTGGCCACATCCATGGAAGACATATTTCCGATCCGTTCCTCATTTTTCAGAAAATAATCTGCTATCCTGTGCTGCTGGTTTGTAAGCTTTGATTCCTTAAGCCGCTCTGCCAAAATTGTCATCCTATCCCCTCCTCTGCAAATGCTGTCCTACTCGTTCCAGTATAGCATCTTAATGATAGCTTTGTCTATTTCTTTGAATACCATACAACATCTTTTTGTAATAATCACTACATTTTTTATATTGACAGCAGCGTTTTTCTCAGATATACTGTTTGTATCGATTGAAGTGCGCACAACATTTTATTGTTTTATATGTAGTATATAATTCATTTTTATAAGGAGGGACAAACATGCTTGTGTATCTAAGCGAGTATATCCATCCCGATGCGGTCAAGCTGCTAAAGCAGCATGGAGAAATCACGGATACATTTGACCGCATAAGGGAAATTGACGCCATCATACTCCGCACAGCTAACATAACCCGCGATATCATATCACAGGCCAGTAGTCTGAAAGTAATCGTAAAACATGGTGTTGGATGTAATACCATTGATTTAGAAGCTGCTAAGGAATATAAAATACCTGTTATCAATACTCCAAAAGCTAATACCAATTCCGTTGCGGAGCTGATAATTGGTCTGATACTCAATGTATGCAGAGGCATTGCATTCTGTGATGCCAAGAGCCGCCATGAAGGTTTTGGCCGGATTGCCCCTCCGGAAATGACAGGCATTGAATTGACTGGTAAAACCATAGGCCTTGTAGGTATGGGCAACATCGCACTGCGCACAGGCGAAATCCTGAAAAACGGTTTTGACACCGTACTGGTGGGGTATGATCCATACTGCACGGCTGAACAAGCTGCCATCTTCGGAATCAAAAAATACAATGATTTAAACAAAATGCTGGAGGTCTCTGATATCGTGAATATAAGTGTTCCGCTGACCCCCTCCACCAAGAACCTGATAGCCGGTGATTCATTCCTGCACTTTAAAAAAAACGCTGTTCTGATTAACGCAGCCAGAGGCGGCATTGTAAATGAGGACGATTTATATACAGCCCTAAAAACCAGACAATTAAGAGCCGCTGCCTGTGATGCCTTTGTGAAGGAACCGCCTACTGGCGAAAATAAACTAACCAAATTAAATAACTTCTGCGCAACGCCTCATATCGGTGCCAACACAGAGGAAGCCTTATACCGCATGGGTATGGAAGCTGTTGAAGCTGTAATTGGAGCTATTGAGGGAAATGCGGCAAAGTACCGGGTGGTATAGAAAGAGAGGATGACTTATTATGAGTAAAGTAGGATGTGTGATTATAGAAGATTTCAAACGGCCTGACAAAGCACTGGTAGAAAAGTTCAGAAATGTGGCGGTTGCTAACCTGGATGACTGCATGAACCGCATATCGGCTGTCCATGAAGATATACGGCCTGTAAACAAAGGAAAACTCCTGGGACCTGCATTTACAGTCAAGGTCCCTTCCGGCGACAATCTCATGTTTCATGCAGCCATGGACCTGGCCAAACCTGGCGATGTGATTGTCATTGACGCTGGCGGAGATACCCGCCGTTCCATCTTTGGCGAGCTGATGGTGACATACTGCCGCAAGCGCGGTATAGCCGGAATCGTGGTGGATGGCTCCCTCCGCGATGTGGACGCCATGTCCCAACTCACTGATTTTCCGGTATATGCCAGAGGCATTACACCTGACGGTCCCTACAAAAATGGGCCAGGTGAAATCAATACCCCCATTGTATGCGGCGGCAGACTGGTAAATCCAGGGTACATCGTAATAGGGGATGAGGACGGTGTTATCTTTGTCAATCCCTCGGATGCTCCTGAGCTTCTGGAAAAGGTCAATAAACTTCATGAAAATGAAATAAGGATTATCAATACCATAGAAAAGGATGGTACATATATTCGTCCATGGGTAAACGAAAAATTAGAGAGTCTGGAAGTTGAACGCATAAACTATGTTGAATATTAAGCACGCCCAGTCATATGAGCCAAGGTAATCCGACACTCCCGCATAGTTAAACCGCCGGAAAACAAATCCCGTTTTCCGGCGGTTCTGCCTTTGTCAGCGCCTCTCCATCCCCTTAATCCTCCGGTACAGCTCCCTGTTCACCGGCACATCCAGGCCGGCCGCCTCTGCCCGGCGAATCACGGTGCCCGCAAAAAATTCCACTTCCGAGGGCCTGCGGGCCAATCCATCCTGCCGCATGGAGGGCATGCCATCAGGGTTCAGACTGTCAATCAGGTCAACATAGGCGTCCAAATCCTCCATGGTCACCCGGATTCCCTCTCTTCCGGCCAGCTCCACTACTTCAGCCATGGCTGCCTTCATCATCTGTCTGGCCGGTCCCGGCCTTTGTACGGTTCCATAAGTCCCTTCCTCCACCATGACAGCCTGGTTCACCCCCACATTCAGCATCCATTTGCACCAGAGCCTGCGCAGGATATCCGGCTCCCTGGTATAGGGAAGTCCTGTCCGCTCAAACAGCTCTGTGACCGCCTCCAGCATTGCCTCTTTCTGCGGTTCATGTTGGGGAATCCCTATACATATCTGCCCCATATGAGAATAGGTCAGCTCATTTCCCATCTTCACGGCATCCATTCCCTGGGCCACGCAGTACAGCATGTGCTCCATTCCCAGTATGTTTCCTATGACGGCTTCACTGGTAATTCCATTGAGTACGGAAAGAATCACGGTATCCTTTCCCACCTGATTCCTGACCATGGGGACAGACGCCTCAAGCGCAGTGGCTTTCACGGCAAATATGAGAAGCTGGGCCGGTCCTCTGGGGTCTGTTTCATCTCCCGGACAGACCGCGAATTTCCATCCTCTTCCGTTACAATATACCGTGGTATCCCGGTAACGTTCCACCCGGTCCCTGTCTGCCAGGAATGTCACCTGCTCCAGCCCCAGGGTCCTTGCAAAGAAATCCCCGTACAATACACCCAACGCACCCATTCCCACTATGGATACTCTCGTAATCCTGTCCATGTCTTACCTCCGCGCTGATTAATAGAATCTGGCAATCTCCCGTACCGTACAGCGCTTTGGCATCTGAGGGTCGGCCGCGCCATATCCAAGGGCAATGACCGCCGCCACATCCTGGTCCTCCCCAATGGAGAGCAGTTCCCTCAGCTTACCAGCATCCCTGATTCCCATGACCAGGGTGTCCAGGCCCAAATCCTTTGCCTTCAGCAGAAGGTTCTGGTTATGCATCCCCAAATCGTAGCAGCCCCATCCGTTTCCCAGCTCATTGGAAGGGGTTCCGTCATTTTCATATCCTGAGCGGTTCTTAACAAAGGCGGCCACAATCAGTACAGGCGCATCCTTGCTGTTTGTCTGGTTAAAGGCCGGAAGGCAGGTTTCCTTTACCTTTTTGAGCATGTCATCTGACATAACCACATAGTATCTGGCTGTCTGGGAATTCTTCCAGGACGGCGCAAGGGTGGCTGCCTTAAGGATCTCCTCCACCTGTTCACGGCTCACTTTCCTGTCCGGCTGGTACTTTCTCATGCTTCTTCTTTCCCTCAATACTGCATCTAATTCCATATGAATCTTCCTCCTGTCCATTGGTTGATATCCGAAAACTGCTTTTAAAGGCTGGTTTTAATTCCGGAACGTGCCGCAAACTCAGAAGCCTCTGTAATCCTCCTGTAAAACTGCGGATAGAACTCTTCCCCGCTGTTATAAGGAGTTATGTAAAACTGATTCAGCACATACATAACCACCGTTCTCCTGATGTCCAGGCTCCCATTTTCTTCCAGTCCATGTTCCAGATCCTTGAGAAAATAATGCCAGTCATTTACAAATTTCTCATACAGCTTTACATCCGGGGTATCAATCCACTTGCGGACCTTTACCTTGCTTCTGTTATCCTTAGGACACTCATGGACCTGAAGGAAGTAGCTGAAGGACCGGTTCTCATACAGTCTTCCCAGCGGGAAGAGACGGCAGAACCCAGGCCTGTAAGAATGGATACCGCACCTGCCCTCTCCGTTCAGGAAGGAACAGGCCTCATCCCGGCCTGTCATCCGGATATTGGGCAGGATAATGCCGTCCACCATATTCACCTCAAGGGGCCCAGACAGAAGCTGTTCCGGGGTCATCCCAAGGTTCCCCGTTTGTTAACACATAAAAATATACTAACATATTTTTGCACATAGTACCATAAAACAACCTTTATTTAAATGGAATAAAGAGAAATACTTTCACATATTGGCACACATAAACCTATACTATCATTTACCAAAACTTGTACAGGGTAGGCAAATTGTAGTCACTGCCTACCAAATAGGCGGGCCCGATTCATCCAGTACCACTCAATGATAATAAAAACATTGACCAAAACTGTTACTAAAATTATGAACCCTTGTAATATCTAGCCAACCAATCAAGAATGTGGTAAACTAACTAACAGGCGTCAAGAAATAAATGCATATACTATTTTGACAGAGTTATTAGGAGGTTAAAGTTGAACAGTAATAAAAACATTGATATTAAAAAGACCACATTTTTGGAATGGTTTTTAATAGGGAGTCTGATGACGCTTTTTCTCATCAAAATCTATCCTGTATATTTTGCTGTAGATGATGATATTTTAACCTATACAATTGTTCGTCATGGTGATTTGTTTCGTTGGGCGGTCCATCTTACGAAGTCGGGAAGAATTACACAGTTCATGAGTACCCTGATGTTAGGTATTCCTATGATGGCAGACCAGCTGTGGATTTATAAATTGTTTTCTTATGGTACCATACTGTTTGATGTATATGTATTGTATCGACTTGTTAGTGATTTCATCGATAAAGACATTGCAAAGACTGTCATAACACTTTTTTGGGGATTAGCTGTTATATCTAATTGGCACAGCCTCTTTCTTGCATATGTTTTTTCGCACCAGATTATTATTGGATTAATTCTATGCTCTATTTATTTTTATTTGCAATATCTACAAAAACCTCAATGTAAGAAAAAGTTATTATGGAGCAGCATATTCTATATGTTCAGTATAATAATTTATGAAAGTGCTGTTGCATACATTTTACTGTTTGTGATAATAAGCCTTTTTTATGAAAAAAATATGAAGAGAGCATTACTCTCTATGTCCTATCACATCAGTGTGGTTCTAGTATTTTTATTTGTCTATTTTGCTTGGAGGAAAATATATCCTATCACTTATGATGGTGCTTCTTTTTTCTTTGGCGACCCTGTAGGAAGCATTTGGTGTCTTTTTATGTATTCTATCGCAGCATTTCCCTTGATACCGATGCTCTATACCATATACAATGGTGAACTCATCACTTTCTTCCTACAAGCTTCCTATGATATATATTTAATCGCAGGATTAACCACTTTTCTTTTTGGGTATTTTATCAAAAGAATTATTTGGAAAGGTAAATATTTAAAGATTATAATCATTAGTATTATGGGTATGTTCTTACCCAATTTACCATTGTGTGTTACCAGCAAATATATCAATTGGTGTAATGAAAAGACCTTCGGATATTTAACAAGCTTTTACTCCTGGTTTTTCATGGTATTGGCAGGTGTATTATGTGCAGTTTGGATATGTTCTCTTTTTCATTCGCAAATTGCAATAACAAGTTGGACACCCCGTGGTAAAAACCTTGGTCACGGATGGAGCCGGAGGATCTATCCGTGAGCGAGGTTGCCGCAGCCGTCAGGCTGCGTAGACAGCATCTAGAAAAGCCTCAAAGAGTTCCTCTGGGGTGCAGTATCCGAGTTTCTTCCGTGGACGTCCATTCAGCTCGTCAGCAGCGGTGAGGATATCCTCGTCAGTGAAGCCCTCGATAGAAGCTCCCTTTGGGATAAAGGCCCGGAACAGGCCATTGTGTCGCTCGTTCTGAGGACGCTCCCAGGAGGTGTACGGATGGGCGAAGAAAACCTTGCTGCCCCAGTTCTCCACCTGGGCGAAGTCAGCGAACTCGCTGCCGTTGTCCACGGTAATGGTTTTAAAGACCTGAGAGAAGTGCTCTCCGTACTCATCATGGAGGGTGTTCATGAGATTCATCACCGCCTCACTGGTTTTACCAGGGATACGGAACGCAAGGTAGGTTTCCGTCTTCTTCTCCAACAAGGAAAAGACAACAGCCTCCTTACCCGCTCGCTTGCCGACCACGGTATCGCCTTCCCAGTGGCCCTCTTCAAGACGAAGAGATGCAATCTCCGGGCGGCTGGAAATGCTTGTGCCGTAGCGCTTTTTGTTCTCTCGCACACGATGCTTCTTCGCTTTGCGCTTTAACGCCTCGGGCAGTTCCATTGGCTGGATGGAGAGGTGCCCTTTCCAGACCATGTTGTAGAGGGTACGGGAACAGACCATCTCCGACGGCTCGAACAGGCTGTGTCGCTTGGCATAGCCACAGCAGGCATCCAGGGACCACTTGTGTTCCCGGATTTGCCGAACCACCCAGCTGGTAAAGTTGCTGCAGACGCCCGCTTTCGGATGCCTGTGGCAGGACACTCTGTTGGCCCTATAGACGGCTTCTCCCAGCGTGGGGGAGTAACCTGGAGCTTTCCCCTTGTTGCTCTTGCGGGCCGGTGTGCCTCGCCGAAGCTCATTCGTAACGGTGGACGGGGCGCAGCCTATCTGTCTGGCGATGGCGCGTGGGCCGAGGCCTTGCTTCTTGAGGACTTTGATGGCTCCTCGGTCTTCCATGCGAAGATGCTGTCCCTTCTTGCGTTCTGCGGATTCTGTGATACAATGATGGCAGTCCATAGTGATTGCCCTCCCTCTGTAGAAATTGTGTGGTAACTTCATTCTACCACGGGGAGAAAAATCACTATGGATTTTTTACTCAAGTGTCCAACTTGATTTTACAATCAACCATTGGAATCTATCGAATAACTATTGCTAGTCGAAACTTCCCAGCTACCGTAATCAGCACCCTGTCTAACTACGCCGACAGTTAATGATACATTACACGAATACCTAACATATAATTTTCCATAACTACTGAATGATACAGGCGAATTGAAGGTCACGCCTTTTCTAGATGGTTGATCCGAGTTTGTTGCAAAAGATATGGTACATCCAATATTCACATAATTTGTATATGAACCACCATAATTAATTCCAGTAGTATTCCCATCTAAAAATATATTATAGTACCGATCCAGCCATCCCTCGAATGTGCCTGCACGTCCAAAGATGGTCACTCCTCTTTTTATATTCCAGGGCTGTAAATTTCCATCACCTACGATTGTCTGGTTCCCGGTCAGATACTGGTTGGCGGCTATTACCTGGTCATAGTTCTGCCCGTAGTAGGTTGCAGCCCCTTTTTCAGCCATAGTTCCCTTCTGAGCATTTCCATCAGTATCCACATACGTCTTGCCTTTACGTACATCTGCTGACACAATCGTAATTAAGTCAAGGTCCGCCCCTCCATCTCCCCCCATCATCAATGGTATATGTGCCATTTTACATTACTCCTTTCAAGCCAAGCGTAATATTGACAGTCGGTTTTACAGTGGCCCTCACCGTCACGCTACCAGATCCAGTCTCAATGTCATAGATGTAGCTTACCGCCTTATTTATAGCCTTCTGTTCCTGGCGGGTACAACCGCTGGGATACACGATGCCCACGCCAGGTACATCATTGGCCGTTATCCCTTCTATGGAAATAACCTGTTCATAAGGAGCTGAACTTCCGGTCCACCCTGCGGCGGTGAGCATAATGTTGCTGCAACCCTGAATACGGTTTACCTCCTCCCCTATCTGTTGCAACTGTAAACCACCAAAAGCATCCCCTCGCTGCGTATAGGGCGTTATATCCTCGATATATTTACCGCTGCCATCCGGTGCATCAGTAATGCTATACAATCGGTGTTCTCCTTCAAAAATGTCGTCTTTCCAATCAGTTTTCAAAATCTTTCACCTCCAAGTGTAAATATCAGCCTCTTTCGACCATTAATTTGTCCTATCAAATTGTTGTATATCAACAAACATGCTGATTCAATTCGATTAAACTCCTTGTAATCTGGCGTGGGTTGATTCGGATAATAGGTTTGCTGACTGCCAACTGGAAACGGGTATGTATTGGCACATATGGCCGCCAAATTCGCCTCAATGGCATTTATTTCATCCGCATAGACATAGTCTGCATAACCCTTTTCCTCCCCCATCGAAACCAACGTATAAGCCTTATAGACCTCTAAGGATAATTCCTTTAGATAAGCAATATTTCCTATCCAACGGTTATAATCTTCTATGTTGACATTATCTGTATGTTTCCAGTCTGTTTTAGGTGTCTTCCAGGACATATAATTATCACACCTCTTCTTAATTACGCGGTCCGTTTCCACATGTAGCATGTCATATAAGGCTGTAATATAGACTGAGCTGACGAAAGGTTAGCACCAGTATTCCCATGGTTATGCCCCCAATTGCTTCCCGTATATGATATGCTTCCCCACATTGTGTTCTGCCCTCCTCTATCCGTTGTCTGGAACCCCCTATGCGTATCATTAGCAGAAAAACCCTGACCAGAAGCCGAATTATTCTCATTATGAGTGGTTACTCCTACATGAGAATGAGAAGGCATTTCTTCAGTAGTTAACGCATGGTTTGCAGTCGCATGTGTATGGTTTAGGTTTATAGTCTTACTGCCACCAGGTTTTTCCACCACATTAAATTCTGCTTGAGATGTATCCACACACACCAAGGTTCGTCCTGGTGCAAAAAGTGTCCAGGAACCCCCGAAATACTCCGATGGATTTGTGGGATTAATAGACATGTAAATTGAACCGACTGGGTATATAGTGTTTATCAGGCCCGCCCTTGACAATCCTCTCTGCCCCTTCCCTTCATAACTCGCATTCTCTTCTCTGGCCAACTTATCCCTCCTGTCCCACAGCCCGTCTTGCTTTGACCGTACCAGACAATGAGCCGCCGTTAAAGTTTAGTTTGTGCTCACATATCTGTATCTGTAGTCCTTCCACATATTTATTCTCTAAGAACAGGATGTCTCCAGCATCCAGCCTTGGTTCTCCACGATAAGTAATATCATATTCAATATTATTCCTGAAATAATTTCCCAACCAGTCCGCCTGCAGCTGCGCCAGTGACTCCTCGCTTATGAGTGGGTTGCTCCACTCCTCCACGGTCCCAGTCGTGTTGATGACCTTGGAATACAACTTGCTGGTCACCGCATAAGCTTTACCATCTACCACAAACTCATACTCCCCGACTAAGCCAGATACATCCACAGTCGCATAATAGTTGCTGCTACCTGTAATAGTAAGAAGCACCCCACCAGCCGCCGCCGATATATCATAGGATGCTTCTGTAAAATAAAAGGTATAGGAGTTGTAGCCTGTCACATCCAACGTTTCCTGAAAGATATTCTTGACCTCATCTGTCTCACTATAGATATTCCGTACTATATCCACCCGGCCAACTTTCTCCTCCTGCCGTCCAACTGGTGTCTTGGTCATAACACGGTAATCCATGTTATAGTCCGTCACATCCCCGAATACCACGGAATCCACAAATACGCGACTGTTTGGCTGACCTTGGGTAAACTCAAACTCTATTGTATCAAACTGAGAAAACTCATGCTTTATCATGTTCTCAACACCAAAAGGTCCCGGAACTGCATAGCTCTCCTGCAGTGTCCCTTCAAAGTAGGTATGGATGGTTACACCATGGGCTGGGTTGCTGGAAAAATTAAGACGCAGACTGTAGTAGACCATGGCTGCCTCCAAAATGATGGTTAACCTTGGGTTGCCCTGGAAGTTCCCGGCTGCATCCGCAACCTGTGCAGATACAAACCCGGCCGCCAGATACTGCCCGGACCGCGGCAGGAAGTACATGGCCCCGTCTACCCTCCAATGGTCCCTTGACATGGTTGCGTACTCATACTTGGTGGCGCTGTTGACCACGGACGGGAGGTTACTCCATGGTGTGGCATCCTCTGACTGTACAATCATGCGTTCCGGGGATATGACCGTCACGAAGGCTGCCTGGATACGAATGATTCCCTTGCGGTCCTGGTACAGTCTGCACCGGCCGGCATTGGCTATAATCTGCAGGCATTCCTTATGAGTCACACATGGCAACGGGTTGTATACGGTGACCTTCCTCAGGTACTCATCCAATTCATAGGCCCTTTCATCCAACCCTGCATCTTTAAAGACATCTAACGCCAGGTCATACAGCGTAATACCTTCTGACCGGTATAGGCCCCGATAATATACGTCACTTAGGTCATCTATCTTATCCTTACTGTTAAAACTCATCATGGTATCATCTGCTTCCCAATCAGACAGATAGGTAACACAGCCGTCCATCCATATGGTTTTCCCGTCCCGGACATCATAGCCATAACGGACCGTAACTTCCTGGCCCACCTCCAGATAATGAATAACGCTGGCTTTGTTCTCCACATCAAACATGCGGTTGTAGTTCTCAATCTGCAAGGAAAAATCTACCGTTGATAACTCTCCAGCCACTGGGCTGATGTATTCTGTCTTTATGGCCTTCTGGATTTTCTTATTCTCAAAGCTGATGCCGATTCCCATAAGGATTTTGTATATTCGCAGCCGCCCCTGGCCATTGACCATCCTGGTGGGCGTAATTATCAGATACTCAGTCCCATCAAATATATCGTCCATGGTCCAATAGCTTAAGGTATTTCCGGTGTATTCCACAGTCTTAGTACCATTACTGACTGTAAAATCCACCGGGTAATTCCTGCCCCAGTTGACGGTCAGTCCACGGATATCATAGGCCGCCCCAAACTTTAAACAGACGGGTCCCAGTAAATCCTTTGAAATGACACCGTTATTATACAGGTAATCCGCAGCATCTGTCCGCGGTGGAAATACCATGGAGCCATCCGCCTTAAACCAGTTATGCTCCATGGTGACATACTCCAGTTCCACTTCGTAATTGTCCAGGAGCCGGGTAAAATTAGACAGGTAGCTGTATTCGGCGCCATGCTCCGGCACCACAGTCGAATCCTTTTGGGCTACCTGATTAATAATACCAATCGTGACTACCATATAGGATTGGTTACGGGGTACTGAATCCATTGACTGCCTATATTCCTTCGATGCCTTTTGCATTACTCAATCACCCCACAATCTACGATGTTTACTTTACAGTTCTGATATAAGGTTGGAAGTCCGTCCGCATCAAACGCAATCGGCTCCGCTGTCCGGTTCCCAGGATACATCTTAAGAGTCATCCAATCATTATTAACCATATCCGGTATCCGGGCTATGACCACAAACTTCTCAAACTCCTTCAACATATCAGACCAGGTCTTTGCGTCCAACTGTTTCCACTGAAGGCTGTCAAACTTGTACTGGTCCCGCCCTACCTTTTGTCCAACGAACTCCCCCAAGGCATTCTTGCCCTGGGATACATTCGTAGCCACGGTTAGCTTCCCACCCACATCAGGGCCCGGGAACGTCCGACCATTGATTGTGATTATCGCCATGTATAAAAACCGCCTCCTTATGTGCTGCCAAATGAATAACCACTGCGCTTATCCAGCTCCACCAGCTTCTTCCTGATTTCCCGGATGTCAATGTTAACCGTCAGGTCCATCCGTTCAATCAGGTCGATGATATTTCTTAGCAGTTCCACCATCATGCCCAGATAATACTCACTCATTCCACCATTACTCTGCTGGGACGCCAAGGCCACCGCCCGGTCCACCATGGCCTGCATCTTATCCTCAGGCGCTACAATCTCGCCATAGTGCCTGTTATCACCTATCATGGCCAGCTGCGGGGTGTTGGCGCGGACAAAACCGCCTTGGGCCAGACGCGGAAGATGGATGTTTGGTATATTCGGGATAAAATCAGCGCCGATGCCTGGTACCTTATCCGCCACCTCATTTACGGCGTCTATCATGGCATTAATCGCATCAATAACCCTGTTGGCCATGCTCTCTACACCATTGATAATCATGTTGATGATACCCTTTATATCTGCCCAGATACCGTCCCAGGTTTCTTTTGTCTTTGTTCTCACCGTATCCCAGACTCCGGCAATAGCATCTTTCATGGCCGTGAACTTCTCATCCACTGCCGTCTTGATTGTATCCCACAGATTTGATACGAATTCCTTAATGGATTCCCATATTTCTGATGTCTTACTCTTGACATTCTCCCAGGCCGTGCTGATGGATGTCTTGATAGCATTGAATAATGTATTGGCCAGAGACTTAAGCCAGTTCCAAAGAGTATTCAAGAGTGTCTTGATTCCGTTCCAGATGGTACTGGTTGCTCCAGATATAGCAGTCCACGCCAGGTTAACAACATTTTGAATGAATGTTACTGCACCAGAAACGAGCTCTTTCAATGCCTCCCAAATACCGGTGAATATTTCCTTGATTCCTTCCCAGGCAAGACTCCAGTCACCAGTAAACACACCAACAATGAAGTCAATTACACCGCCAAGCGCTGTGAGCAATCCTTCTATGACACCCGAAACGGCTTCCCAGAAACCAAAGAATGTATCAATGGCGGTTTGTAGGCATGAAGCTATGACCGGTGCCACATTGGTCATGAACCATTCAATGAATGGCTGTAGAACTCCGGTCCATAATTTTGTGATCGCATCTGCTACTTTTCCACCAAATTCCAAGAATTTATCAATCAGCGGGCTGAGATACTGGTCCTTAAATTCCACAAACCGCGTTGACAAATTCTGTAATACCGGAAGGATATGGGCATTATACAGATTAAGCCACAAAGTACCAATTTCCGTAAACCCTTGTCTGAAAGTTGCCAGCATGGGGGCTACATGCTCATCATATGTGGTACCTATCTTTTCAAAAGTTTCCGCAGCTAAATCTTTGATTGTAGAAAAAACAGGTTCAACCGCGCTGAATGTATCTTCCAGGGTTGTCCTGATGTAATCCGCATTTTCGATGAAGGGAGCCGTAATTGTATCCAATACATCCGCCGCAAAAGTCCCTGCTAGTTCCGTACCACCCATGAAGGCTTCGGAAAATATCCCAATAATATCGGCATTAATCTGCTTTGCACTGTCACTGCGAAGGGACGAAAAAACCGTTGACCACGCTTTTGCTACTTTACCTTCTATTTCAGCAATACGTGAGCCAATGTCAAACATGGCAACGATATATTCCTTTATACGGTCTTTATTCTGCTGTAAAAACAGGCTGATTCCACCCAACAGATTATCCGCAATGGATGCCCCTATACTGGCGACAGAACCTGCTATCTTGCCCAGATTGATGGCCAGGATATTGGCAAACCGGTTGGCGGCCTGCTGCACCTCCGGAGATGTGAATATCTCCGTCAGGCTGTCCTTGATGCTCTGGATGGATTCCTTCATGCTATCCAGAACGCTGGTATCACCAAAACCAATCTTAAACCCGGCTAAAAATATGCCCTTTAGCTGGGTCGCTCTATCTAATAATCCTTGATATTTGCTGTCTACCTCATCAATAAGCGAGGTATCAAGCTCACCCATATCAAACTCGTCCGCAGAATACCCACCATCAGCTCCAACTCCGGAACCACCGCCTCCGGAATCCGCATCAGGATTAATGATATTAAGCTCATCAATGCCTGTGCTGACACTTTTCATGTCTTTAGCGGCCTTCTTAGCAGCCCCGCCGGCTCCCCCTGCAGCTGCTCCTGCCTTATCCGCAGACTGAGCCATTGCATCCATACCTGCCGTGGCCGCAGATGCACCGCCCCCGCCCTTCTTCCCAGTTACCATCTCCGTGAATGCCTTGAAGGCATTGGCCAGGCTCATCAGCTTACTGATGATGCGGTTGATTACCTGGATGACCGGTGTCAGTACATTAATGAGTCCTTGTCCGATTGTGGCTTTAAGGCTGTCAAACTGCAGCTTCAGGACACGCACCTGGTTTGCCCAGCCATCCGCCGTCCGGATGAAGTCACCAGACGCTGTGGACAGCTGGTCCTGCACGAACTTATACCGCAGAGCTACCTTCTCGGCTTCGGACATCTTTGCCGTCACCTTACCATAGCCATTGGCCAGGGCATAGCTGTCAAGGGCGCTCTGGGTCATGACAATGCCAAGGTCCTTAAGAGTCTCTGTTTCACCCGTGAACACGGATTTCAGCTTTGTATAGGCCTCGTCCTGGCTAATGTTGTAGAAGGACGCCACGTCCCCAGCCAGACCAGTCAAGGTCGTGGACATCTCATAGGCTGCCTGTTCACCAAAACCGAATGCTTTAGCCATTGCGCCGAAGGTGCCAGTAAACCTCTTAGCCATGGTCTCGGACAGGCCAAAGGAGGTTATGGCGTTCTTGGCAAAGTCGTCCACCTGTTTGGACATACGTGGGAACGTGACATCCACCACATTCTGGACTTCCGCCAGGTCGGACCCCAATTCAATACACTGTGCGCCGAAGTCTATGATTTTCTTTACTGCAAACGCCGCCGCGAGAGCAGCTCCCGCCTTTTTAGCCAGCCCCTGTATTCCGGCCATCTGCTGTTTAAATTGATTCTGGTTGACCACAAGGTCAAGGCCAATCTGGCCTACGCTGTCAGCTGCCATACATATCACCTGCCTTTTAATTCAAAAGCAGGCTCTGGCTCGCTACTCCTTTGGTGCGGCTCTAGGCTCTGTCATTTTTATATCCAACCTGTTTATGGTTTTACATCTGGGACATTTAATTTCCCCCTTAACGTATTCCGCCAGGAGAAGGGTCTGTCCACACCTTACACATCTTACTTTTCTCAATCTTAACCACCTCCGCACATAGCCGCAAACATCTTCTCCAGGCCGGCCATTTCCTTCTCGAAGGTTTCCCCATCCATTTCTTTCATTTCCCGGTTACGCCAATCATCATATATCCGGCGCTGGTCCTTTGTATAATGTTTGATGATATCCTTATCCGTTTCGGACCGGATGGCTACCACACGGCCTAATGCCGTCTCCGGGGACAGGCCGGCAATCAGTGCCTTGAATTCGTCCCAGGAGACTGTTTCAAATTCTTTCGTTCGTATACGCAACCCGTACTGCGACAGGAAGCTGGAGACTATCAGGTCCCAATCCTCAAACATATCGTAGTACGGGTCACTGCTCTCCCCCGGCAGGTTCCTCCATGCCGGAAATGAGCTGGACCGCTTCCTGCACTACAATAATCAAGTCATTGAATCCCAGTTTCATCCTCTCTATCTCTTTCTTGGACTTTTCTGGGAACATCATGTCGTAGGCCTCCAGGATTTCCTGTGCACCAGGGTCATTAGCCGACATCAGTCCCATGACCTTAAGCATGGTCGGGGCATCCGCATTCACTTCTATGGCCTTTCCCTTGATTACCAGGGATGGATTCCCTTCAAAACTCAATTTATCTGTGATATCTACTTTCCTTGCCATTCGTTATTCCTCCTTATGCTCCTGGTGTGGGCGCCGGTGTAAATGTCGGGGCGCCATATCCCGTCACTTCAAATTCCAGGGTGTCAATGTTGGTTGTATCACCGCCGCCCGGAGTGGTCACATTCACAACCACGTCACAGGCCAGCTTTGCGCCGGATACCATGGTCCACTCAAACTTCGTCATGACGTCCTGTCCGAACTTCCAGGCCAGGCCGGCAATATAGTCATTGGCCGGGTCACCTACTGACCTCTTTCCTTTGAAGGAAAATCCCAGCTTCTTTCCTGTCATGGCTGCTTTTGCCCAGCCCTTTGCATCCATGGCATACCATTCCTCTACGGTACCGTCAATGGACGGAGCGAAATTCTCCAAATCTAACGGTACAGCCATATTCTCCTCTGTGCTTTCAAGGCCTTTTATGCCAAACTTAAACACATTGTTATGCACCGGATAAACTCTTCCTGCTGCATCTGCCATATCTCATTCCTCACTTTCTCTGATACACAAAATCCAGCCATATCACATATTCATATACACCCTTTTCATCCGTTCCCACGTCAACCGGTTCCGGTACCTGGAGGATGATACAATTAATGGGTGTACCCCCTATGGACAGGCTGGATACGTTTTTAAGTTTCTCATACAGCTCATAGGCGGCCCGCTCTGATGCCTGTACGTCCCTGTCCCAATGGACCAGCAGGGAGATGCGCCGGACGTCGTAGCTGCTGTAGTCATGGCCCCCAGGGCCATCACGGGAGGACCGCTGCCCTGCCGGTGATATACACCAATGGAATGGTCCTTCTTGCTGTTCAGCTTCCCGATATAGACATTCCTGTCAGCCGTAATTCCCAGGCCTCCTATGTATCCCCGGATGTCATCCAAGGTCAGCATCATACACCACCTACTTTCTTGTAAAACCGCTTAAATGCATTCCTGGCAAAATCCTGGCTTACTCCACCAGGTAGCCATGGTTCATACCATTCGCCACCGGCAAACGGGTTCTCATCCGTCTGGAAGTTGTATTCCGGATGAAAATACAGACGCCGCGCATAAGGCGTGTTTACCACCAGCGTCGCTTTCCCTTGACCACATTCTTTGTAATCCGCAAAAAAGCTGTCTTCCTCCAGGTGGCCTGTGTCAAAAGGCATCACCTGGACCTGGACAACCTCCGTGTGTAGTGCCTCCGCTGTCATCTCCAAGGCAGTCACTGCCGCCTGTGTCAGCTGTTTAATCCGCGGGAAATTCATCTTCACAGTTGATTTAACCTGCATCAGACCACCTCCAACTGGCAATAGTTAACCGTCCCGTCCGGGTTTCTGGCCTTCATCCCCTGCTCTATCCTCCGCTCTTCCCCGAATATGGTAACGGTACCCCCGCTTAAGGTTGGGAAGTCCGGGGCAATGTCCCCGGGGAACAAGGCCGTACCTGTTATCTGCACCAGCTTCTTTTCTGTGGTCAGAATGGTCTTGGCCCGGTCCTGGAAGTTGCATTTCAATTCCAGGTCCAGCGCCTTCTCCGGCTGACCGTGGTTATCCGTGTCCTCCGACTCCAGATGGACATGTATATCTGTCTTACATAGCCGTTTTGGAACTAAGAATGGATATTTCATGGTTCACCTCGCTAACCGGCAGCACAGGCCCGTCTGGGACAGCAGGGCGTACACATCACGCTTCATAGCCACGCCCTTGTCCGTAAATACGTTCCAGCTGCTGCCAAACTGTGCCGATACACCATTGATGCTGTAGCCCTGCAGGATGGTGTTAATCTCGTCTGTATTCTCCCATTCAAAGTCCGCCTGCTGGCAGACCACTTCTTGGATAACATCCTGCTGGAAAGCTGTCAGATTAGAAAATCCCCGGCCCACAATACGGTTGTAGGTCAGGGAATCAACGTGGCGGCTGGCCTGCTTAAGGGCCTTGTCCAGCTCGTCCATGGGGATTACATCTCCCTTGTATGCATCACAGTAGTACTCATAGGTGACATAGGGTTCATAGGGCATGTTATTCACCCGCCTTTTTACTCTCCGCTTTCTTTGCCGATTCCTGCTTTGGGGCCTGGAGGGCTGCAATCTCTGCTTTCAAAGCTTCGTTTTCAGTGTATCTTTCAGCCGCTATGTTCTGCAGATGCTCAATCTCTTTAACCGCCTTCATGTATTCATCAAAAGGCACTGTCTTCCCGCGTCCATACGCGGTCACCCGGCCGTCATCACCCACAATATCAAAGCCCGCATCCTGATAGGACTTCTGCTGGCTTTCATCAATGGTGTACTCTTTATTTCCCTTAACTGCTCTCATACTACCTCCTTACGCTCCGGCTGCCTCTACGTTCATGGCACATCCCTCCACCTTCTTTTCCAGAAGGAACAGGTCGCCATAGCAACGGTTCTGATACAAATATCCGTCCGCCGTTCTTGAATCCGTTCCTGGGGTGAACAGCTTGATGTAGCTGTATTTGTCGCGGCAGACTACACAGGATGTGTGAATCAGAATCCAGTTAATCTGCTTGGCGTCAGCGGAAGCTACACAGCCGGTTGTAAAGTCATACTTCGTCTTCATCCTGGCTGCCGGAACCATCTTTATGGTCACATCATCCAAGCTATGTACCTTACGGTTGATTGTGGACGGGGATGCGACGGTCATAACCCTCTGGAGTCCTTCTGCCTCCTTCACAATCTTATTCATGGTTGGGGTGACATACAGCATCCTCCCCTCCTCCGGAACACCGGCCTCGTCCATCCTCGCCATTTCCTCGTCAAATGCTTCCAAGAAATTGGCTGCCGTAATCACATCGGTACTAATACGGCCTGAATAGGTGGTCAGCTCTGCATGAAGTTTAGAATAGCGGTAGGAATCTTTTTCCGGGATAGCCTGTTCGGTCTCAAACGTGTTCTGTATGTTTGCCACGGATAAGGTCAGGTTTGTTTCGTCAATGTCCATGGGCGGATGTGTTTACATCCATTACTCATACTCTTTTTCTTTATTTTTCGTATGTTTTTATCGAATGTATGTTTGTTTTTTATTCTCTATGCTTTTTTATAGTTCCATTTGAGTACCACAACTGCTCTCAAAATGAGTATCACAAAGCAGCCTTATTTTGTTGCGATATCGCAACTTCCTGCCTCACCCACTCCAGCAGCTCCAAATGCATCCGGCGCCGTTCCTCCCAGTCCATCACATCCAGGGCCACACGCTCCGTGCTGCTTGTCCAGGTGAGGTTAAACTTCCCCGCTCCGTTCCCCACCAGGGCCATGCTGTAAATCCTATCCGCATCTGGCAGGAATGGCCGCAGCCGTTTGGCATACCTGGGCTTGCGCAATTCCCGCAGGGCCTTGGCCTGCATCTGCCGCACCGCCTCCCCTGATGTACCATATTCCTGACCTATGGCTTCCATGGTCATGTTCTCCTGGAAGCGCATCCTGATTACTGCTGGTTGCTGCCCTGGTAGGCTGTCCACACAATCCCACAACTCAGCCTTAAGCTGCTCCTGCTGCATCCGTTCCACGACATCCCCCTCCATATCCTCGGCAGAGGCCACCATATCCCCTATGGTGGTATCCTCCCCACCGTCAATGCCCTTTACAGGGCTGTCCAGGCTTCCGAGGCGGGCCATACAGGCATTTTCCCTTATATCCTCTACCTGTTCTCGGGTGAGGCCCATAAAGGCCGCCGCTTCCCTGCCTGACGGCTCCCGGCCATATTCCTGCTGGAAAGAACTACAGAACCGCTTATACTTCTGCACCTTATCCAGGCAGTGTACAGGGAGCCTTAAGCAACTGCCGTTCATCTGGAGATAGCGGCGCATCCGCTGCCGGATATGGTATTCCGCATAGGTGAGGAACCTCACCCCCTGGGCCGGGTCGTATCCATCAATGGCAGGATACAGGGCAAGATATCCCTCCTGCTCCAGGTCCTCCAGTTCCCCGCTGTCCCGGTACTTCCAGGCAACGGTGTGGATAAAGCGCCGCACCTGGCTGTATAGCTGCTCCATGTTCCCGGCTACATCCTCCCCGGCCTTAATCCTTATAACAAGCTGCTCATTGGTCATGAAATCCCGTCCTCCCTGTACTTACCATTAAATGGCTGTCAGCTCAATTCTGAGCGCATCTTCTGGAAGCCCCTCGCCTCCTGTAGCTGATATGCAAGGCCACGACATTCTACCGCCTCCTTGCGGCTCCTGTCTGCCCTCCTTATGGCCTGGGAGGCCGTGGGGTCGTGGTAGCCCTCATGGTTCCTATTTGACATTGCTCAGTATCCTTTCCAGTTCATCAATCTTTCGCTGCTGCTCGTCCGTCCTGATGGCGGACAATACCGCATTGCATCCCAGTATGATTGTATTGGCCGTCTTGTTGTCCATCTCACCATTTGCGACCATGTTCATCACTCTGGAAAGCGTCCGGCGTATCTCCGTTGCCGTCCTGGTCTTTAATCTGATTTGGGCCATAGCTGCCCCCTTCCTGCCCTGTCCACAATGGCGTACACAACTTCATGAAACCGTTCCTCTGTGGTGGCCTCGTTAATCAGTTCATACAGTTCATCATTGCTTGCATGGCTGAAATCAATCAACGGTTTAGGCGGCACCCTGCTCTGGGCCACTTTTATGAGCCTGTCTATCTTATCCATTCAATCACCTACAAAAACGCCCCAGGCAATCCGCTGAGGAAAGTCCGGGGCGCTCCCTTCTTACTTACTTGCCGCTGTCACTGTCTGATAGTAGATGGCCTTGGCCTTGTTCTCCAGGACGAACGCATCATAGCAGATACGTCCCTCCACCAGCTCACCACTGATTCCAGGCGGGTCCTGATGGGTCTTGTAGTCCTCCAGCTTCGTGGGGGCAACACATGCCACCGGATGGGCCACCATAAAACCGAAGTCAGTAGGAAGTCGCTTCTTAGGCACCTTTATGACATTGGCACCGTCCAGGTTGGAGATAACCCCCTTAAGCCTTAAATCGTTGCCAATATCCGTTTCCATTACGATATCCTTGCACTGTTTCATCAGCAGGTACACATCCGGCGTCACAACAATGATGCGGCCTGTCTCCGGCACTTCCTCGTTATCCAGAGCATTACTTGCCTTGATAATCTCTGTATAGATGTTGTCGGCTGTCAGCGCCACCGCTTCTGGCTTCTGGCCTGCCCCCGTGGCCATCACGCCATACACGTAAGTGTCAACCTCTGGTATCACAACCTCCCTCACCTGTCTGGCCAGGGCAGAGGCTGCCGCAAGCTGTCCGCCTGTCTCGTCCTTGTCCAGCTTATCAATCGCAAAGGTAAAGGAACGGTCCTTCTTAAGTGTGAACTCCTCCGTGGTGGCATCCAGGCCCTGCACCTTGCCATACCTGGACCACTCGCCCTCAGACGGACCGGAACGGCCATAATCGTTCATGCTGGCTGTTGTGACCTTATACACCTTGATGGTGTGCGCCCCTGTCCAGCTTAAGTCCTGGTTGGTCAGCAGTGACTTCTTACTCTCTGTTGAAAACAGTTCGTCCACATAGGGAAGATATTGTGTTACTAAATCAATTGCCATATTCTCTTATCAATCCTTTCATTCAAGCCCCATGGCCTTGCGTACCGGGTCGGCAACGGGCAACTGCCCGTTATTACTGGCCGCGCCTATCTGTACAAACCCTGTGGGCCTATCTTCTTTCCTGGCTGCTCCCTGGCCTCCATATATTTTCTGTAACGCATCAAGCTTACTGTCTATGTCCTTTTCATCCGCACAGGTGATAATATCAGCTAATTCCTTAGGCATCCCCCTGTCACTTAGCCGCTCCTTAACCAGCAGCTTCATTTCCCTGGCTTCCAGCTCCGCAAGCTTCTGGCTGTATTCTGCCTGTGCCTCCTTCGTAACCTGGCCCTTCATCCGGGCAATCCGGGACTGTACAAAGCTGTTTACCTCGTCCTGGGTAAAGAGTTTTCCTTCTTTCCCGGCGGCTCCCTGTGCTTCTGATTCATTCCCCATGTTTTCGGCCTGGGTCTGCTCTGTCATGTTGGTATTCTCTTCCATGTTCTTCCATCCTTCCTGTTTAACGTCCTGTGGACAATATTGAAGGGCGGATTTTCCCCGCCGCCCCGCGGGTCTAAGGAGATTTTACGATGAACTTACAAAACAAACAAAAAAGCGCAGGAACAGTAAACGACCTTTAAGTCGAAAACTATTCCCGCGCCTGTTATCTCTAAGGCTTCCGGCCTGGCAGTATGTGGGGCCGGGGTACTTATCAATATTCTGTTTGCTTACCATTATTTTACCAGATGTGCCAGGGGTACGCAAGAGAAAAGTAAGGTTCTGTCAGGCCCCCAGCCATTTTCTTGCGTCATTTCCAAGGCATAAAGGCAGGGACAGCTTTTATTTCCATATCAGAAAAGCGACCTTTTCAGGACCTTGGAATACTTCTTTATGCCCTGTTTTTCCCCTGTTGGTCAATGAACCCTTGCATCATATTTGTAAGCTGTGCCGCCTGACTCACCCCGGCCAGCTCACAAGCATCTGCAAACTGGTCTACCAAAGTACGTTTCAGCTTATATGATTTACTTACAAATCCCGCCTTTTTCTCATATTTCTTTGTTGCTACAGTTTGAGGTTTCGGATTACCTACTGGCATATTTATCCCTCCAGTACATATAGATTTTTCGCCCGATAAAACCGGCAGTTATCGCAATGACTGCGATTATCGCAATTCTCATATTGTTAAAGATGGCAGTTTGTGTTATTCTTTAAGTAGAGAAGGGCTTTCGCCCCTCTCCGCTATTTCCATAGCTTGTCGATTATCAGTATGATAATCCCAGTGATTAGCCCTGTCAGGAATTGAACCGCAATTTCAATCCAATTGACTGGGCTTTTCTTTTTCTTTCTGCTTCGCCCTTTTGCCATCTTTGTTTCTCACCTCCTCATGTATATATGATATCATAGGGTGCACCATATGTCAACGTTTTTACTGAAAATATTTAAAAAACGCCCAGCTTATGCCGGGCGCTCCTTAATTTCTATGTACGCTTTTTTGAACTGTCCATTCCGGTTCCCGGACTTCCTCCAGATCTTGATATCCGGCCGGAGCCTGTCAAGGATGTGCAGCAGCTCCTCCGGGCGCTCATAGGACACCTTAATCTTTACGGACAGCGCAATCACCTTCCTTCATGGCCTGTAGCTGCTCCTTAAGTTCCTGCAGCTCCTTCATTGCGTTGTCATAGCTTTCAAGCATCTGGCTGTACTGGTTGGATGGGATGCATATCATTCTTTGCATGTAGCGGCCTCCTTCCTGCCATCTTCCAAGCCTTTATAATATGCCCGGTTGATTGCCTGAACCATTGCAGTCGCAAACTCCTTGTCCGTTTCATCCGGTTTATTTGAATCTGATAACCATCTTTCTACAATTTCCTGCTCAATTAATGGATATGTCATTTTACAAAATCCTCCTTTTGCTTTTCTGGCCGGATTATGCTACTATGTAAGTGCAATCTGTAGCGGCTCCGGCTGCTCATGGCCCTGTAGGAAGTTCCCGCTTCCTATGGGGCTTTTTCATTAACCAATCTGTCTCACATTGGATTCAATGCCAACCAGTGCCCACACCTTCAGCAGCTCCATGGCCTGTTCCTCCGTGTAACCTTCTTCCACGGCAATGTCAATCAATTCCCCATAGTAACGAATCGCATTCCTGAACGCCTCTTTTGGGTCTGGCCTCATGTATCCATAAGCCATCTTTACTCACCTGCCTTTACTATAGCCGTGGAACCCTGCATGATAAACACAGCTACATCGGCCCCTATAATGTCGGCCACTTCCTGGGTAAAGCACACTGTCAGCTCATCCTCTCCGCTCTTACCTGTCTGTTTGCGTATTGCTCTTAGTTCATTCCGGTTGAATCCCAGGAATCTAACTTCATTAATTTTCATGTATTTCTCCTTTCATTGCTTTTCTATACTCATATACCCATAGAATCCGTGGCGGTGTATGGCGAAAACCCTTATTCTATGAGGCTTCCATTTACTCCGCCAAGTGGCGGTGAATGAATCACCATTGCTATAATCTCCGCCAAAGTGGCGGTGAATGGATAAAACCTTATAAAATATAGATTTCTTCCTTTACTCCGCCAAGTTCTCACAGGATATAGGATTGCTTAATTTGCAGTACACTTTTTTGTCCTTGCCGAATCCACGGTGTTTATACACTATCTCTCCATCTTTTTTTAAATCTGCCTTGGCTCTTTCCAATGTTCTTCCCGATATCCCCTGGGCTTTCATCATCCCGTCCAGGTCGGCAGTTTCCTTCTCCCCGTCCTTCAGGTAGTCCAGTATGAAAGCTTTGGCATCCTCACGGGCCGGGGCCTGATACGTGGCCGCCGTGGCTGCTGTCACATAGTCCTTGTCTTTCTTATCCGTGTAGCCTTCAAATTCTACCTTCCCGGAATCCAGCCGGAAAAGGACTGTCTGAGCCTGTGGACCGTAATTGCTTTTTTCCTGGGATATGTAGCGTAAGCCGTCATTGGCCTCACCAGCAATTAGCACGCTCCTGGCAATGTCCCATATATCAGCGCTGTCTGCAATGCGTTTACGGCCCCATAACCCTACCTGCTTGTTGGTATGGACAATAATAATAAAGGTCGTCCCATACTTCTCCCCCAGGCCAATCAGAGGGTTTAAGCATGCCCTCATGGCGTTCCTCTGCCCCATCTGGATATCAGGGGGGACATAACTCTGCAATGGGTCAAATATGACCAACTCCGGCCTGTACTCCTTTATTAGTTCCTCCAGCAGAGGAGCGTTAAACTTAATCTCCGGGAACCGTTCATCTGCCAAATCCAATGATAGAACATTCTCCAGTTTGGCCCCAGACCTCCGTAGCCTCCCCTTCAAGGTATATTCCGCTGAATCCTCAGAGGAAAAGAACAATACCCGTCCTGGTAAACACTCCTTTGCAAAAGGGTTATCCTGATTAAGGAAGCACGGCCCGCCGCTACTCACTGCTGCCGCTATGGAACACCATATTGTGGTTTTTCCAGAACCGCCGTCCCCAGCCAGGACTGTTATCTGTCCCTTGGGTATGTAATCCGTTACCAGCCATTCCGGTTCCTTTTCCTCCACTTTATCCATGGATACAAGGTTTACCGGTCCTTTTTTAATAACAGGCTGTTCATTCCAATTACTCCGCCTTGAAAAATCTCGGTTATACGGAGCCGTTCCCTTCTGATAGCGTGTAAGCGCTGGGAATACCTCTTTTTCAAGTTCCTGGTCTGTTAAAGGTGGAACGCATTTAGCCTCGTTCTCGGCCTTCACAGCCGCCCTGATGGCTTCATCCGACAACCCCTTAGCCTGTTGGCTGCATACCAGCTTGACCATTGCTGTTGTTCGCTGCCCGTCCGGTATCTGTTCCGGTAAATCAAAAGAGACTGGCTCCGGTTCCCGTGAGGCAGGACCTACAAGGAAATCAAATACTGCCCCATTCGCCTCTGCCAGAGGATACAGCATAGGGTCCTGCTCCCATTCATAGGTATTTCCATTTGGGTGAACACTCGGCGGCGCCACAATATAACCGCCGTCCCCTCTTATGTCTATCCCCTCATATATCCCGGTACGGTTCCTTACAGTGGATGTATCATGGTAAAAATAGTGGTATCCGCCACGGCCAGTTATTGCCAACCATGTGTTGTCTGGCAGCTTTTCATGCTCTGCTTCCCACTCTCTAAGCGTCACACGGCCATCTATGCCTTTATCCCTGTCCACATCCAGGTCAATCACCACAAGCCCCCCTGAAACGGCTCCCGTAGCTATTCCGATATTTGCCACAGGCCAGCGGTTCCACCAGCTTTCAATCTGCTCCGGCTCCTTTGAGGCATCCTTTAACCCATGCTCTGTAAGCGGCTGCTTACTCTTGGGCTTGATGGGGAATACGGCCAGTCCCAACCTGCTGTAATACAGTGCGTATTCCTTCATGTTTCCATCCTTCAAGCGCCCACCCCGCTTTGTTCATCCTCCAGCCCTACCCGTTCCATAAAATACTTCCTGGGTATCTGGCCTGACCTGATTATGTACCCCTTGGCCTTAAGCTCCGCATTTAGCTGCTTGATGATTGCATAACTGTGGCTGGTTGAATAATTCATAATCTGCCCTACATCTGCTGCACTAAGATACTGTTTGCTCACTCTTTTAACACTCCTTTCTTCAATCTGGAAATTCCTTCGTGCTCATACTTAATACCCGCTGAAAGCCCGGGTATCCCGTCCCCAGATGGACATATAGCCCACCTATATGTAATTCTGGCTCATAGCAGCAATATTGTTTTGCCCGCTTGCCCCGTGTGCCGTCCAGGTGCTCCCGGATGACTCTGTAGATGTATAGGGTCATGCCACCATCTCCTTTCTTGTTGCGATATCGCAACTTGTGACGTCACAACTTTAGCTCTGGCCAGAACGGCCCTCTGCTTTCCCAGATTGGGAACCCAGAACGAATGTCCCTGGTTGATGTGATGGGGTATCATCCCCTATGCTATGCCCGCCCGGCATCTTATTAGTCTGCTAAAATTTCAGTTACATCAATGCCCAGAGCTTCCGCTATGCGGCCCACCGTGGCAGGTTTGCAGCTTCCACGGCTGTAAACATTACATACTGTAGGAATCGGCATATCTGCCTTCCTGGCCAGCGTATCGCGGTTAAGCTTTGCCCTGGCCATTGCAATTTCAAGCTTTCTCTTGTCTACCTTCAAATTCTCACCTTCTTTCTTGACTGGTTCAATTGAACCTGTTACGATTATATAGTATTCAATCGAGACTGTCAAGTTTCAAAAAATATTCATTTGAGCCTTTTTAATTTTTGTTTCTTGTGATATAGTCAAAAAGAGGTGAAAATAAATGACTATAGGCGAGAAAATAAAAACTTTAAGAAAAGAAGCTGGTCACACACAAAAAAGTCTTGGGGAAGCTTCTGGAACTTCTGAAACTACAATTAAGCAATATGAACTTAATAAGCGCCAACCAAAAATAGAACAACTACAAAAAATAGCTTCTGCTCTGAATGTTCCGGTGTCTGCTTTCATTGACGAATTGACCGAAGAGCAGCGGATTAAAAGTACCTGGGAATGGATTCAGAACAATGACGAGAAAAGAAAAGAACTTATCATAGAACTTTTGAAAACTCACAAATATAAAGTTGAAGAAAAAGACATCCACTGGCTTACCGTAACTGACCGCTTTGGATTCAGTTCTTTGGTTGAGCGGAATGAATTTGAGGAAATGTGTCTGAGATGTGACAAAGACATTCGCTATAATATCGAAAAGCTGTTGAATGATTCCAGAGAAGTAAAGAAGTAATACTTTCCCTACAAGTGGGGAAAAAAAATCTTCCCTCATGCTATGCCCGCCCGGCCCGGATGAAAGGAAGATGAATTATGCCATCATATTATGATGAAAAACAGAAAACCTGGTACTGTAAATTCTACTATGTGGATTGGACTGGCACTAAACGGCAGAAAAAGAAACGGGGATTCAAGCTCCAGAGGGATGCAAAGGAATGGGAACGGAACTTCCTTGAACGTCAGCAAGGCCAGCCGGATATGACTATGGATAACTTGATTCAGATTTACATGGAGGACACAAAAGGACGCATGAAACCCTCTACAATCTACGCCAAGGAGAACCGCATACAGGTGCATATTGCCCCTTACTTTGGAAAGCAACCTATCAACGCAATAACCTCGGCTCACGTCCGAAAGTGGCAGACTGACCTCATGAAGAAAACCGGACAGACGGGACAGCCCCTAAGCCCGACATATTTGAATGTCCTGCATCACACATTATCTAGCCTGTTTAATTATGCAGTACGATACCATGGGCTACAGGTTAATCCCTGCATCCTCGCGGGCAGTATCGGTAAATCAAAATCCGGTGAAATGAAATTCTGGACGCTGGATGAGTACCACCAATTCATAGCAGCCGTTGACCACTCCTTATACCGGCCTATATTTGAAACCCTATACTATACGGGGATGCGTGTTGGTGAACTCCTGGCCCTTTCTTTTGAGGATATTGATTTTGACAATGGCATCATCCATGTATCAAAGACCTTAAAGCGCATAGGTTATGATAACATCATAACTACCCCAAAAACAGCTAAGAGCAAACGTGATATACTGATTCCTCAGTTCCTAATTGATGAACTGACAGAGTATCGCACACATATGTATGAACCAGCTCCAAATGATATTGTCTTCCCAGCCCTAAGAGCCAACATTTTGTATAATCTTAAGCAATATTCCAAACGAGCCGGAGTAAAGACAATACGGATTCACGACCTTCGACATTCCCATGTGGCTCTGCTGATAGAATTGGGCTTTAATCCTCTGTTAATTGCAGAGCGCCTGGGACATGAGGATATCAAAACCACCTTGAACACGTATAGCCATCTATACCCAAATAAGCAAATTGAACTTGTAAACAGATTGCAGGAATTAGTACCAAATTAGTTCCACTCAACTAAAAGAAGCGCCGCAACCCTTGTAATATCAATGGGATATAGCGCTTCTTGTCTCATCAATGTCCATGGGGTCAATCCAGAACTCCACATCCCTGTCGTGTTCCAGCTTCTTTGCCTCCCAGTCATTACTCAGGGTGCCTACATTGAATCCCGGTGTCCTGGTATGGTCCTTATACCCAGTCACTGCCATCCTTGGAAGTTTGATAGTCTGGGCATTGATGAACTTCACCTGCTGGTTACTCTGTGTTAAAGCATCAGAGCATAATTCCTTTGCGTACTTCTGCTGGAGCAGCTGTGTAAAGGTTGTTGCATAATCATATACTGCCATTTCTTAATCCTCTCTTTCATTAAAGTCCGAACGCCTTTTTAAGGGCGTCGTCTGTCGCCTGCGTCTGCTGTTGCCCACTGGCTGCTCCCACCTGGATGAACCCGGTGGAGCCTGATGCCTGGGGTTTCAGCGCCGGCACGTCCTCAAGTACCTTGTCCAGAGCCGCTTTAAGCGCCTCATCGTTGATTTTCCCATCCTGCCCCATGACCTGACTTAAGTCGGCCATCTTAAGGACATATGGAATTGTTTTGGCATCAATCCCCAGTGATACTGCCGCCATGGTGGCTGCACTGTCAATCATGGCCTTCTGAGCCACTGCCTGAGCCTGGGTGAGCTGCTGCTGGATTGCGCCTACATCTGGCTGCTGGGCCGCCTTCTGCTGCTTAAATGTGGCAATTGCCTGTTCCATTTCTTCCTGGCTGAGCCCCTGCTGCTTGAAGTAGACTTTCAAGGCCGTGTCCTCCTTAGCGGCCAGAGTCCCTTCCAGCATTTGCTGGATTTTAGCATAATCAATTGCCGGGGATGCCTGCTGTCCTGTTTGAGTTTGTGTCTGCTGCTGATTCTGACCTCCTGCCGGCGGCTCTGCTCCACCTGCGGGCTCAGCAAATAACTGTAAGTTCATACGTTTCATCATCCATACCTCCATTTTAAGGGTGTCACCCTGTAATTTTTATTGCATCCATTGTCATCAGTGTCGCTGGCCACGCAGCAGTTTTAAGCCATGCTCGTGTTTGGGCGTAAAAATAACACCCGGGATAGTCCCGCGTGCTTCACTCATTTCTTCTTTCCATTCCAACACAATATGATAATTGTCAGACAAATGATTGCTGTTATCTGCACTGCCGGCGTTATGTTATCACCCCTTTTCCGTTGCGATATCGCAACAAATAAAATACCACCGGCCGTTACTGACTGGTGGTTTCGTGTTCTTCTACAATTTTTCTCAGCTGCTCTTTCCACTCTTCATAAGTGTACTTTGCTCCGATACAGAATGATATGTCTTTAAGCTGTCCAGTAATCGAATATACTTTGCGACGCAATTCCTGCAATTCCTCATCGTTTCTCATCATATCAACAAACTCTTTCTTAAGCATGAATCAATCATCCTCCTATAATCCCCAGAAAAGCTTTGTGTATATCTGGAAACTCGTCTTTTATGAATCTAACAGTATTATCATCCCCCTGATACAACGCTGAGAAGATATCGGCAAATACCTCCAGTTCTGTGTATCCCGGAACGCTAATATATTGCGAAGCATGAGAAGCCCCACCGACAATTGAATTATCCGTAATGCATCCCATCATGTCGCTGATAAGGTTATTATACTCTAATTCTCCGCCCGGTTCAAACATTTTCCTATATCGTTCTGCGTTTTCCATTAGATGTTTTTCCGCTTCTATGATTGCATTTGAAAACTCTGCATTCATAGGACTCCCAAACTCATTTTGGTCAATTCTGTGCGCCAGCTCATGGAGCATGACTTCTTTGTAATCTTGATATGGATACTGCGGATGTGTCGTATTGATTCTGATTGTATCCGTATCAGGGTCATAAGCAAATGCATGTTCAGACGTTTCATTGAGGACAACAAACTCATCGTTAGTATATTTATCTATCAGGTCAACCATCTTGACTGGCGTATCATCCCGATGCACCTTTATCTCATCTGAGACCGCGTATCTCTTTTCTGCCTCCCCCTCCCATTTTTCAGATTTCTGTTTATACTGCTTCTGATTTTCTGGTGACAACGAATATTCCGCCAATCGTCCATACTTCTCAGACTGTCTTGCCGCATACTGCTGCCAGGCCTCCTGCTTATTGGCCTGACCGACCGCCTCCAGTTCCTTCCTAGTCCAGGTATCGTCTGCAGTGGAGATGCCAGGGAAGTATGTTGTGTGGCTGTCCTTGCATCTGGGGTGATACAGTCCGGATGCTATGGCCTTACTCATGAGGGGATACGGCCCATCGGATTTCTTTCCGCCGGACCAGACGTCGTCAATCAGGACTTTACCGACAAAGGGCAGACACTTAGGACATGGGTTGCCGCGCTTAGCCATGATGACCGTGGTAATCCCCCATTCCCGCCTTTTCTCCCCCTCGCCCTGTAGGTAAGCCCGCTTGGATGCAGTCCGGATGGCCATGTCGGCATAATCCGCCAGGGTATGACGGGCACCATTGACATACTCCACACAGTTAAGTCCCCGGGAAAGCATGTCCTTGGTAGCCATATCAACGGCTTTCTCGTAGGTACCGGCGCCGGAATTGGCGTATACCTGGGCATTAAAGATGGCCTTCCGATACTGGTCGTTGGCCATGCGAAGGACGGCTGTTTCTGCCTGCTGCATATCATTGGTGGTTGCCTTAATCAAGGCCTCCAATTTTCGGTCATTGAACCGGAAAAACTCTGCCGTGACGCCTTGACTGATTTTCTTAGCAGGAAAACCTTTCCGGATGGCATCGAGTATCTTGACTTCCTGCTGCATATTACCGCGCTGCCTGGATATCCGTATCAGTTCCCCCATTTCTTTGTTGAGGTCCTGGAATCGGCCCTTAAAGCGCTTCTGGTTGTCCCTCTTGTACTTCTCCAGGGCTTTCAACTGCTCAGCCTGCCACATGGACCACTCAACGCCTTCTTTGGTCTCTTCGGCCCGGTGCCGGTCCATGTTGCGAATCATGGAGGCAATCAGCTCATCCTCTATGGCTTTGAAGGCGCCGCCGATATCGTACTCTGTCAACGACATCACCTCCCATTTGCATGTACCTTAAACCCTTGCGCCTTAAACTGCCGTGTGAGACTCTTAAGCTGTGTGACGCTGCTACACTTATCACAGCGCAGCTCTGCATATCCCTGTTTCTCAATGGCGTATATCCCGAACGGCACCTGCTCACTTGCCACCTGCAGCAGCCCCTGGTACTCCTTCTGGTTCATCTGGTACAGACGGTTCATTACCTTGACCTTCATCTGCCTTTCCTCCCTCCATGTTCAGTTGGAAACCGCCGGCAGCCTCATTGATTCCGGGTTCCTCCACTTCCGCAATGCCCTGCTCTGCCTTCAGCCGCGCTATCTCCTCTTGTTTCCATGCATCATCCTTGCTGTCCCCATACAGCTCTTCTACCTGGGCCTCAATGCTCATCATGGGGACGCCGGGCCGGGCCTTGGCCAAAGTCTCCACCTGACTCTCAAAGGATGGGTTTGCATACTCACCAAATGGGATGTCCACCTTGACCTCCTCCGCAGCCTTTCCATGCAGGAAGTTATATGCGTTGATGGTTGCCCCCACCAGCTCAGGCAGGGTTTCCTGCAGCGCCTCCACGATGGCGTTCCGGGTATACAGGGTAGCTTTTTCTTTCTCGCGCTGAGCCTCAGCATTATCCAGCTTCTTGACATCAATTCCCAAAGTGCTGGGACTTATGACCCCCTGCAGACAAAGGTCCAGAGCTGTACAGTAAGATGCAAGATAACTGTCATGGGGTATTGCCGGCTGCACCACGTTGACCTTGTTATCCGCACTTTCTGACATGTCGTTATCAGAGGCAAAATACTGATTATCAAAAGAATTGGGGCGAATAATCTGCCCGGTCGCTGGGTCGTGCGGTATCAGGCACTCAGGTATATATGTCCTGGCTCGTCCAGCGCGTAGGGCATCCATCCACTGGGACCAAGCCTCGTCAAAAGCGTCAAAGCTGTCCAGCTTACCATCAAAGATGCTGCCGCCGCGCCCCTCGTATTTGGTGGACTCATAGACCTGCAAGGGTACGGCCAGGATGACATTATCATCAAACTTCGTGTCCTTGATGCCCTTGGTGGCGTCGCTAGCATTGAGGGGCACCGAAGTGTCACCCTTGTACAACTCGTTGTATATGTAACCATATCCATAATGCTCATATAGGACATACTGCTGATGGCCAGCCTTATACGGCGTCTTGAACACGACCTCCTTCACCCGGTCCCGGTTCCGGACAATCTCAATTCGCTCCCCTGGATACCATTCAAGAATAGGGTACTCGCTGACAGTCGTATCAATCGTGACCTTAAAGGCTCCATCCCCGATGTATAGGACCTCCTTTAAAGCCTTCTCCATTTTACGAGTGAACTTATTATCTTTTGCAATGTCCTCCCACAGCTGCCGCTGCCGGTCATTATCCGCAAAGTCAAAGTCATTCATATCATCCAGGACAATGCCTGAGAGGATGCGGATAATCAGCCCAGGCAGACCGGTATGTATCTTGCGCATCTCCAGACCCGGTGTGCACCTGCTGGCCCAGAACTTATATTTATCCGCATACTCCGGGGCCTGCTGGTACATCTGCTCCAGCTCGTTACCATCGCCACGGTACCATATGCGGTTCCGGATTGCGTTGGCCTCGAAGTCCAGGACCTCGTTAATCTGGATGCAGTTCCCGCTGGCCGGCACCACATTCAGCCAGGTACAAATGCCCCGCTTGATTGTCTCATTCATGTTGTTCAGCCACCTCATTTCTTCTCAGCCTCCTCAAATCCAATCAGGTTCCGGTATGGTATCCATGCATACTGATTGGCATTAATGGTATGGTCGTTCCTGTCCTCTGGCTTGTCCTTCTCATCATCCCAGCTGTACCGGTCCAACTCGGACAGATGCTCCATGCAGGTATCAACTACCAGGTAACAGCCCTGCTGTATCCAGCCCAGCTGCAGGTTGATACGGTCCAAAATCTCCGGTCGCTTGTAGGAGTCATAAAAATTATACAGACAGCCTTTAAGCCGCTTGTATTTGCGCAGCTCCGTGATGGTCGCCTGGTCTGCATTGTCTATGTACACATCCTTGGCAAATCCCCACTCCTTCCGGCACTGCTCCAGGAAGGCCACAAACTTGACTGCTGTGTCACTGGGCGCCAGCGGGATGTCAAGCTTGGAATTGTTATAGACTTTTTCGGACAGGGTGATAAGTTTCCTGTCCTCCGTGATTCCCTGGAATATCATGGCTATGGTATCCGGGGACTTGGAAGAGTAGGATGTGTCCAGGGCCGCCGTGAACTTTTTAAATTTCAGTGCCTTGGCCTGCTGGACTGTGATGACATGCTTAGACCGCTCAAAGTTGGAGAATATCAGTCCGGTTGCCTTACCACGCAGGCCCTGAATCTTATTCTTCCAGATTTTTGTTCCCTTCGGGGTATTGGTCATTATCTGTTCCAGTTTTTCCTTGCTCAGGCCCAGGTTATGGGCAAAAGAAAAGAACCAATGTACCCAGCCGGGTTTTGGCTCCTCTTGCAATTCGTCTTTAATTTCCTTTGGTGTCTCTGATTCCCATTCGGGCAATGGCCGGGAGCAGTTGATATACTCCTTGTAGACATCTAGGCCAGGGTCATCCGGATTGAGCGTGGCCATCAGGTAATCACTCCGCATGGCGGCCTCACGCACAAACTCTATGTCGGCCGTGTTAATCTCATCAATGTACAGGCATCCGTACTGGCCGCCCAAGGCATCCTTCCACTTGCGCTTGTTGCCATAGCCGACAACAAAGATTATCTTATCGCCGCCGGATGTGTGGAAGAGGATGTGGGGCATGTTATAACCACCTCCGCCATTACCCTTGTACTCCACCAGGACGCCGAAGTCATCCAGTATGCCCAGGTCTTTCTGAATGATATTTTTCTCTGCGGCGCCGGTGTCATCCGCTGCCAGGATGTGAAGCTTTTTGGGCGACTCAGCTACCTTGAGCATGAATTTAAACAACCCCACCGTGGTCTTTCCGGCTGCCGTTGTGCCCTCCAAAAATTCTACCGGCGCATCACAGCGCAGAAATGCCTTGTACTTGTCTGATAGTAATAATCTTTCCGCACTCATTAGCCACCACCACGCATCTGCTGGAGCAGGTCATCCAGTTTAGTCTTTTCGGTATCCAGGCCACCTGATAGCTCCAATTTATCCTTGAACATGCCCAGGTGGCGGCCTATCAATTCCAGGGCCTTCTCCTTATCATTCAGCTTAACCTCAATACCATTAGCCCCTTCCTTGATTGCTGCAATGACTCCCAGTTTATCCCGGGGCATCTGATTCGTAGGCTTCACTCTTACAAGACCACCTTCGATTGTCACAAAATCGGTGATATTTGCAAAGCCAATCTTGGCTAACTCCTGCAGCACGCGATCCTGGGTGATCTCGGTACGCTGTGCGCGTTCATCCATCCGTTTCTGGATATAATCTTCAACCTTAACATTTCTTAACAATCTGGCCCCTGCTGCTGCAGCGGTCTCTTCGTTCCTCACCCGCGGATACGCCACCTTGTAAGCCCTGGTGGCATTAAGGTCAATCAGGTATTCATCTGCAAATATCTTCTGTTTTGGCGTTAATGCCATCTGGCTCACCTCCTTGTTTTTGCGTATAGAAAAAGAGCCGCCCGGAGGTGGCCCCTTTAGTAATACTTTATCTTATTTTCAAACGGCTCTCTTGTATTCTAGCTTTTGTACAATATTTCTCACATAATAATCTAAGTAACTCTTTATCACCTGATGACATTTTAGGACCAGTTAATATCTCCACATCACTCAAACTTTCTTTAGTAAGTTTTAAATCCACATGGTCAATTGCTGGTTCAGCCCCCTTTTCCATTCTTTCAAGAGCCTTACCAGGGTCTACTCCAAGTTCTTTGACGCCTGCATCAAAATAAACAAGTCTATAACGCCACTCAGACTGAAATTCCCATTCTTTTCGTTTATATTTTCCAACCTCGTTTAACTCCATCGTGAAATTTGAACCATTTATCTTCTGAATTGATGGATATATTTTCCCCTCATCATCTGTATATTCAACCGGTAAAAAAAACAAATTGAAAGCTAATGGAAGTATAGCATATCTATCATTTTCTGCAAGTTCTTTTGGAAAATATTTAGGTTTCAAATCGCTAATAGCTTGACTTTCCGGACTATAATCCCACTCATATGTTTCAAATGGAAATGCCTTAAGCCGCAATCGAATACCCGACATATCTCTTGTATACATATTCCAAAACGGTATGCTCTCTCTTGAATCGCTTGTCCAAGAACTTACAAATACATACTTCGCAAAGTTTTTAAAATCTCTTATTTCTGCTTCATCCATATCATCCATTTTTGTTAATGGATTAAATCGGTTGATTGTAAAATCAAGTTGGACACTTGAGTAAAAAATCCATAGTGATTTTTCTCCCCGTGGTAGAATGAAGTTACCACACAATTTCTACAGAGGGAGGGCAATCACTATGGACTGCCATCATTGTATCACAGAATCCGCAGAACGCAAGAAGGGACAGCATCTTCGCATGGAAGACCGAGGAGCCATCAAAGTCCTCAAGAAGCAAGGCCTCGGCCCACGCGCCATCGCCAGACAGATAGGCTGCGCCCCGTCCACCGTTACGAATGAGCTTCGGCGAGGCACACCGGCCCGCAAGAGCAACAAGGGGAAAGCTCCAGGTTACTCCCCCACGCTGGGAGAAGCCGTCTATAGGGCCAACAGAGTGTCCTGCCACAGGCATCCGAAAGCGGGCGTCTGCAGCAACTTTACCAGCTGGGTGGTTCGGCAAATCCGGGAACACAAGTGGTCCCTGGATGCCTGCTGTGGCTATGCCAAGCGACACAGCCTGTTCGAGCCGTCGGAGATGGTCTGTTCCCGTACCCTCTACAACATGGTCTGGAAAGGGCACCTCTCCATCCAGCCAATGGAACTGCCCGAGGCGTTAAAGCGCAAAGCGAAGAAGCATCGTGTGCGAGAGAACAAAAAGCGCTACGGCACAAGCATTTCCAGCCGCCCGGAGATTGCATCTCTTCGTCTTGAAGAGGGCCACTGGGAAGGCGATACCGTGGTCGGCAAGCGAGCGGGTAAGGAGGCTGTTGTCTTTTCCTTGTTGGAGAAGAAGACGGAAACCTACCTTGCGTTCCGTATCCCTGGTAAAACCAGTGAGGCGGTGATGAATCTCATGAACACCCTCCATGATGAGTACGGAGAGCACTTCTCTCAGGTCTTTAAAACCATTACCGTGGACAACGGCAGCGAGTTCGCTGACTTCGCCCAGGTGGAGAACTGGGGCAGCAAGGTTTTCTTCGCCCATCCGTACACCTCCTGGGAGCGTCCTCAGAACGAGCGACACAATGGCCTGTTCCGGGCCTTTATCCCAAAGGGAGCTTCTATCGAGGGCTTCACTGACGAGGATATCCTCACCGCTGCTGACGAGCTGAATGGACGTCCACGGAAGAAACTCGGATACTGCACCCCAGAGGAACTCTTTGAGGCTTTTCTAGATGCTGTCTACGCAGCCTGACGGCTGCGGCAACCTCGCTCACGGATAGATCCTCCGGCTCCATCCGTGACCAAGGTTTTTACCACGGGGTGTCCAACTTGTTATTGCAATTTGCGTAATGGATTAAATCTAATCATTCCACTTTTTAAAATAGAACATAAAGAACTTAGATTTGTATAATGGTATAAATACTTTGGAAAATCCATGGATTTCTCCTCCCCGCTTTTTCTTTCATCATACATCAAAATTCGACAAAAGAAAAGCCCCCACGTCACCGCAGGGACTCATCCAAAGGAGAAAATCAGTCTATGTATCTGGAAAACGTCATGGGGGGATAAAACCAGATACCTCACCGCTTGCATACCCTGCGGCATTGTCCCGTAATGTACAGGCCTGTCTTATGAGGGATTACACAATACCGGTTAATCAGCTGCCAGGGTATGATGCCTGGCAGCCGTTGCTTAAATGGGGAGGGTGCAAAACCAATCAGCTTTCCGCTTCATCCAATTTTGCATATTACAATTATAAATCGTCCAAACGGACATGGCAAGGACACGATTTTGACATGCTCCTGTCAAGGCCCTAATCCAACATAAGGGCGTCTGCACCAAAGAGATATACACTAAGTATCCCTGTAAGCTCCGTTATCCATCGTCTGGCTGTCCGCTCTCCATATCCGTAAATCTCTGCAATATTCTCGTATGTCATCCCATCCAGGTAGAAATATTTAAAGGCCAGATATTTCTCATGCGTATTCTTCCGACACTCCTCATCCTCCAGGAGCTTCAAGCACTTGTCTATGTGGCCTATCATGACAATGCTCCGGAGCTTGCTCTTAAGAATGCTGTTGATAAAAATATCTTCCTCCGTGAACTCCTCCAGTTCTTCTCTGTTGTCCATATCCGAAAGCTCCGCCACGCCCTCCTCCACACTCTGACAAATTCTGTTATAATTTTCCATCAACTTTTTGGTATTCTGGAAAATCTTTGTGCGCTTATTTCTCTGTGTCTGTTTTTCATGTTCTTTGACCGCTTCCTTTGCGGCCAGCCTTGCCACTTCTTCCAGTGCTTCTGTCTGTTTCACCGGCATCACCTCCTCCCGCATCCAGATGTGGACACGCCCAGCACCCGTACCGTATCCTGCCCTTGTTGTTGTGCTGGCCGTTACACCCGTGACGCCCGTTGTCTATGTAGCATTGTCTCATAATACCGTATCACTCCCTTCGGCGGCCGGCGCAGCTCCGGAACCGGGCACAGGCTGGTGTACATGTAGGCTGGCGCCGTCCGGATGCGCTCCTTGATTGCCTCGTCGGCCTGGGCGGCCAGAGCCTTGCTGCGGTCGATGCGGCTGACCTTGGACTGCTTACTGCCTTTCTTTCTCATAGACACCACTGCCTCATTACGTCTGTTACCACCTTTAGGAGCTGTACTGCAAGATTCAGTCCTATATAAAATCCTGCTCCTACGATGATACCAAAGCTGTACCATTCAAGTACCTTTTTAATACACTCCTTGCACATCTCCTGATTCTCCTTTCGTATCAAAGTTTCAGTTTGGTTCATCATGATATTTCAATGCCTGGCCGCAAGTTGGACAGAAATAATCATCATCCTCAACCACATCTGAATCACATACCGGACAGAGGCACTCTGCTTCATCACCAGCTGAATAATATGATTGATATGCTGGTGTCCACACCACCATTCTCGGCTCGCTTTTGTCTTTTAAATATTGGACTTCTCCTGGCGTCAGGCCGGTATCCTCATAGGCTTTCAGCTTTTCTTTCTGTTGCAGCATGATTGCCTTCACCCGTTGCAGTACCGACAACGTAAAAGTATTATCCCGTTCCGCGTTGGACTTTATTGCAGCATCCAGCTCTATGATGTCTTTTTCAAAATCTCTTTCCATCCAGGCTCCTTTCTCCGGTTCTCCCAGAAATGCTAATTTTACTCACTGTCTTCACATGTGCCTAAATCGTCCAGATAAATAATATCTTTCCCGCACTCTCCGTTATCTCCTCGGTAAACACAATCATCATTACTGCAAACAACTATTGTTTTTCCCATACTATCATCCTTCCTCCGGCCTCCCAGAAATCCTAATTCTGGTTACAGCCTTTTTTCACCTTCTGAATCTCTTTCAGTTTCTCAATCAGCAATGACCGGTTCGTATCGCAATCCCGGAAGAACTTCCCATCCCGCAGCAGATAGTACTCATGCCGGCCGTAACCATCATGATATTTGGCCTCATAGCTTCCTGGCGCATATCCATCGAATATCATTGCGTGATACACCTTGACCACCATGCTGGTGCCGTCCTCCAGGTCATACCGGTAGTACCGTTCCCCGGTCTGTTTCGTCTCAATCCATAACGGCCACGTCTCATATGCATCCACAAAGGCAGCCCGTTGGTCATTGTTTTTCAGCAAGGGAAGCTCCGGCTGTTCTGGCTTGGGCGGATTCACGATGTCATCCAAATCGCACACATAGCTGGCCAGGGCGCAAACCTTTATTTTCAGCCGGCGGATATGTATGTCATTTTCATCCACATCACATTTTAACCCATCATTAAGCAGCTTTTTGGCACGCTCCAGTTCATCCTGGGCAATCTGCAGCTCGGTCATGGGTTCCTCCGGGGCCCGGATGTCCTCCTCCGTTTCTGGAATCTCCGTGAATTCACCATCAATCACGGTATCCTGGGATTCCGGCATACCAGGGACATCGTTTTCATGTTCTGATGCCTCATCCTCAGCACTTTCCAAGAGGCTGAGTAATTCCTTTACGTACTTGCCCCAGGTCAAGCTCAGAAATGTCTCGCACATATTATCCTGGAAATGAATCCGTTCCGGGCCGCATTGATAAAAGCCGTACTCCGTTGACCCGCTGTTATGGGGTTCTCCGTGATTGCTTATCAGCTCCTGCCTCAGCAGTTTTGCGTTCCCATCATTGGCAGCCTGCACACACGGCTTGGACATGTGATGCTGATAGAAGTCCAGAACACATTCCTCCTGGGTAGGGATGGCTGTTCTTCCCTGTTTCACATCCGCGGCATCCAGCGGCGGACAATCCGGCTCTGCCTTTGGGGTTTCCAGATGCTCCGGGCGCCGCTGCGAACTATAACATTCCAACTCGCAGTCACCGCGCCTGACGCATTCCCAGCAGCACACCCGGCTGCAGTCCTCCCCGGTTCCCGGGATGAGCTTATGGGCCTCCTCCAGGGTGCAGTCAAATTCTGGCCGGTGGATGCACTTCCCTGACTTCTCTGGGTGGGGTTGTTCCGGCTCTGGTTCCGGCTGGGCTTCCTGGCGGGGCTCTGGTTCTTGCTCCGGGGTTGCGACGGTCGCAACTTTTTTCTCTTTTTTCGGCTTCAGTGCCCGGATGGCTTTAACCGACATATCCGGGGTGACCTGCTCCTGCAGCTCCTCCTGCATAGGTATCATCTCTATCAGCTGGCTGACATTGTACGACTCATATGCATCTTCCAGCCTCGGCAGTTCCCCTGGCTCTACCGGGATTCCGAATTTATCATACAGGTTGATACACCTGGACGCCCAAGACTTGTCCTTGCCGTATTCATCACCCAAAAACTCGTTAAAGCTGTCATAACCTTGTCCCTGCCACAGCTTTTCATCCCGGATGATTTTCAGGTAATAGCCGAAGCCTACAAAACCATTTTTGATATCCTTGTAGGATATATTGGCCAGCCGCCTGGTATCTATAAAGGTCAATCCTGTTTTCTTAACTTCCTCCATCACGTTTCCCCTTTCACTTTTGCTATCCTTGCCTTAAGGGCCGCAAGCAGGGAATCCTGCGTAACCTGCTTATTCTGCAGCGCTGCCATGACATCCTCATCCATCCCCCCGGATACAATCAAGTGGTGGATAATAACATTATCCGTCTGTCCCTGCCTGTGCAGCCTGGCGTTTGCCTGTTGATACAGTTCCAGGGACCAGTTAAGGCCAAACCATACGATGATGTTTCCACCCGCCTGGAGGTTGAGTCCGTAAGCGGCACTGGCCGGATGCGCCAGGAGCACATCTATCTTCCTCTCATTCCACTGGCTGATTACGCCCGGCCCCTTAAGCTCCGCTATCCTAAGTCCCTTCGGAAGGCACTTGATAATACGGGACTTGTCATGCTGGAAGTTGTAGAATACCAGTATCGGTTTCCCCTGGCTGCCTTCCACAATCTCCTTGAATACCTCCAGCTTCTCGCCATGGACCTCCACTGCATGCTTGTCACTGTCATATACGGCCCCATTACAGAACTGCAGGAGCTTACCGGAAAGCACCGCTGCTGACCCGGCATCCAGTGTGGCCTCGTCCACTTCCAGAAGCATCTCACGCTCAAACTTCTCATATGCTGCCTGCTCCCTGGGATTAAGACGCACATGTATTACATTGTCAATTCGCTCTGGAAGCTGCAGGTAATCCTTTGCCTGCAGGCTGATGCAGATGTCGGATATCCGCTGCTGGATAATCCGGTCTGCCCCTGGAAGCGGCGCGTATGAAAAGATGGTATCCCGGTTTCTGGATGCTGGCGAGAAATATTCTTCCCGGTACTGCCCTATCCTTGTCCCCAGCCGCCGTCCCTGGTCAAGCAGGTATATCTGGGACCACAGGTCCAGAAGGCCGTTTGGCGCCGGTGTACCGGTCAGCCCATAAATCCGGCGTATGTGGTTCCTCACCAGGCACAGGCTCTTGAAACGCTTGGCTTGCGGGTTCTTGAAACTGGACAGCTCATCTATGATTACCGTGTCAAACGGCCAGGCGTTGCGGTAATGGTCCACAAGCCATTGCACATTATCCCGGCTCAGCACATACACATCTCCCGGGGTATTAAGGGCCTTTATCCGCTTCTCTCTGCTGCCAAGCACGGGGATAATCCGAAGCAGTTTCAGATGGTCCCATTTCCCGGCCTCTCGGGTCCAGGTATCCTCCGCCACTTTCTTGGGCGCTATTACTAATGACTTCCCGACCTCAAAACGGTTATACCGAAGGTCATTGACCGCGGTCAGGGTAATCACGGTCTTACCGAGTCCCATGTCAAGAAACAGGCCCAGGGCAGGATCTGATATCATACGGTTGATGCAGTACCTCTGGTAATCATGCGGTACAAACTTCATGGCTGCTCCCGCTTTCTTGATTCTTCAAGAAATTCTTTCAGTTTCCAGTCCTGCCAGGCCGGATCCTTTCCTGCATCTGACGCTATGTACATGATTGCCCTGCCTATATCCGGCTCCCGGTCAAGCACACAAGCTGCGCACCCCAGTTCTCTTAGGGCATGTATCCTTTTACTCTGCAGTACTGTTGCCTTCTTCCCCTCCTGTTTAAGCTCCACGAACCCGATCCGGCCTCCGGGGAGTATCACCAGCCTGTCCGGCACGCCGGCATTACCGGGGGAGACAAACTTGAATGCGATACCACCACACTTCTTGACTGCTTCCGTGAATTTCTTTTCAAGTTCTTTTTCAAGCATTTTGACGCCTCCTTTTTACCCCTTGGCAACAACGGGCTACAGCATTCTATATATATATATACGCGTATGCGGGCGCAGGGGTATTATATATACATTACCTTTTATTTTATATTTTTATATATAAGAATGTTGCCACTGTTGCTTAAGGGTTTAACCCTTGATTTTCAAGGGTTTTTACAGCAACATTGGATTGTTGCCTCCTGTTCCCATTGTTGCCTTTTACAATTTTTGGAATGTTGCCGGGCAACAATCTAATCTTGTCTCCTGGCTTAGAACATATCCCCTCTGTTTTCCATAGTATGGACCAAATGGAATGGCTCCGGAGCTCCGTTCCCATCCAGACAGACCGGATAGTATGCTATTGATTTCATGGGCATCCGACTTCTTCATCATCTTCAAATCCCCATAAAAGCATTCACACCATATCTCTGCTGCACACACCCTGTCACGCGGCAAAAGCAGGTTCTCATCATAATCCCGCCCCGCAAAGTTCCAGAACTCTCTCCTGGCTGCCAGGTCCTTCCGGCTCCAGTCTACCGGTATCTTCCTGCCCAGGAACTCCCGGATGATCCCTTCCTTAGGATTGCTTTCCTTATGCTCCTCCTGCTGGCGTACCGCTTCCTCCGCCACGGCTCCCTCCAGAAACAGCTTCTCGCCGCACTGCCATCTCATAAAGGCCTCCGCCCAAATCTGGTCCACTTCACCTGGCAGCTGCTCAAACACATTTTTTCTGCTGGGGATTTTTCCAAGGTCAATCGGCCAGAACCGCCTGTTGCCTGTCTGGTCTTTCAAAAACTCTTTGTCATTGGTTGTTCCTACGATGATGCAGGAACGCGGAAATGGCTTCGTCCGCCTTCCGTACGGCTCCCTGTAGACATCTTCTGTTTTACTCATGAATTGTTTGACGGTGTTCATCTCTGACTTATTCATACCGGCCAGTTCCCCGGCTTCTATAATCCAGTATCCCTGGATCAGCTCCGCCGCGTCCTTCCCTTCAAAGGTTGCCAGGCTGTCTGAGTACCAGTCCTTGCCCAGGAATCGGAAGAACGTGCTTTTCCCTACGCCTTGGGCGCCGGACAGTATCAGCATACAATCAAACTTAATCCCGGGCACCATGGCCCTGGCAACGGCGGCAGCCAGCGTCTTGCGCATGGCATCCCTTGTATAGGTACTGTCCTCCGCCCCAAAATAATCAGTCAGCAGAGTATCAATACGCGGAATACCATCCCAGACCAGCCCGGTCAGATATTCCCTTATCTTATGCTGCTTATGGTTTGTCGCATATACAGCCATTGCATCATATATCCTCTCTTTCCCGGTTATCCCGTATACTTTCTCTATATAATGCCTGAGCCCTGAGTCATCCTCGTCCGCCCAGGCTCTCAGCTTGTAATTGTCCTTTGGCGCCTCCCAGGGCATGGCCTGTCCAACAACCGCCCTGTTCGCGAACTCATCATGCCAGAACCGCCCGTTCAGTTTTGGGTCATGGTTCAGTATAATGAGGACATTGTCGATGGTATTGAGGGGCTGCCCTGTCCGTGAGCTGCACTTAAGCTCTCCCATCCATTCAAAATCCGGGACTCCCTCTGTCTCCCCTTGGACCGGCTGTGAAAAGTCCTCCTGAGCCTTCCTGTACCGCTCCAGGGCCATTGCCTTGGATACCGGCTCCTGCTGCAGGGCAAATTCACACATGGCCTTAAATGATGGCAGCTGTGTCACTGGGGTTTCCGGTTTCGCGTCATAATCCTCCTCGTTGAATTTATGGAGGCGGACCAGGTCGAACGCGTTGCAGAGTTTCCCGCTGGCCGGATCCGTGGCATGGTGGCTGTACAGGAAGTTCCCGCCGTCATATAATACGGCGCCGCCCATGGTTGAGCCCTCACTGTATGTATACCGGCCCTCCCCGCAGGGGATGTACGCATCCGGTATAAACTGTGCGATGGCTTCCGTCACATCGTACGTCTGGCAGAATGCGCCTACCACCCCCTGCTTTTCAAGCGGGTTACCCTGCTTCTTTGCCGACCGGTCGCGGAGCTTTGCGGCCCCCGGTACCTCAGGCCATTCCGCCACGTTGCGCCAGTTTTGGTAGAGCCTCAGAACCCCGTCCTTTGACAGGAATGGCTTATCCCCATAAAGAAATACATACTCGCTGTCCGCGCTGCAGCTTGGCCAGTACATGAGCCGGACCGGCTCGAACGTGGTCGGGTCAAATATCTGTATCCCCAGGAAAGCCGCTACTTTCCGGGCTATAGGCTCATATTCATCCGCCGTGCATGCCACGTCCAACGGAAGGATGATGCGCAGCCTGGGGGCCGCGCCCTCATGTTTCCTTGTGGAATATACAGCATAGGAACACCCCAGTGCCTCCACGGCATTCAGAACTGCCTGTGTCCCTCCTGGGATGATGTTGTCCGCATCCAGTGTAACCAGGTGCCTGTCACCGGCGTTCTCATTCCTGCGGGCCTCCCCGTTCAGTTCCCCGCCGACAAAGCCTCCGACATCCTTTAATTCATCCTGACGCGCCTTTGTAAGCCCTTTATACTCCGCAAAGGTTTCACCCGTGCGTTCCGGCCGGGATATCCGTTGGACGAAATCCGACCACAGGAGCTCCTGCCGGTGCCAGGACGTGGCTTTCCTGCTCGTACCTACTGATATTCTGATTTTCCTGTCATTCACGAACATAAGCCTACTCCTTTTTGTAATAATCTCCTGTGAATCCATCCGCATTTAGAGGAAGCCCCTCAGCCCATGCCGGAGGCCTGCACATGAGGCTTATTGCCTCCTCCAGACTCTGCCTGCCGCCCTTGGGAATTTCCAGTATCACCTCGTCATGGATATGGAAGTTAATCCGGTACCCTGCCGTATGCAGGTTCACCATGGCGTTGGCCAGGCAGTCTCTTGCCACGGCCTGTACGATATTCTCCGTGAGTTTGCCGCCGTAGGTCGGGAGCAAATCCCATTTATGGCTCTTTTGATTCTGCCCCATGAAATAGATTCGTTTGTAATTCCTCTCGTCCGGAATCATCTGGGGGTTAAGGTAGAACAGCTTACGGCCACTTGGTAGGGTAACCATCATCCGGTCCGTATCCCTCGAGAAGGAAATGCCGTTCGGCAGGGATGATATCACACCATATTCCACGCATTCCGCCGCATGCCGCTCTATGCTGTACCACAAATCCACAATCCGTTTGTTTGATGCCCGCCACCTCTGTACGATGTCCGGCAGTTCATCTTCATGAAGGCCCATCCGCAGGGCGCCCATCTGGATAAGGGCACCAGCCGCACCTTGGTATCCCAAGGCCAGCTCAGCGACCTTTCCCTTACTACGCAGGGCGTATTCCGGGTTCCCTTTCTTTATTTTCTCTATCGGCACCCCGAACATGGTACTGGCCGAGGCTTCATAAATCTTCCCGTGTGTCCGGAACACATCCAATCGCCATTCCTCTCCCGCCAGCCAGGCAATCACACGCGCCTCTATGGCCGAGAAATCAGCCACGGCGAAGGTGTATCCGTCTCCAGGTATAAATGCCGTCCGGATGAGCTGTGAGAGCGTGTCAGGCACATTCCCGTATATAACCCGGAGGGCATCTATTTTTTGTTTCTGCACAAGCGCTCTGGCCGTATCCAGGCTGTCAATATAGTTTCGTGGCAGATTCTGCACCTGCACAAGCCTTCCGGCCCATCTCCCTGTACGGCAGGCCCCATAGAACTGCAGGAGCCCGCGTACCCGGCCGTCATCACACAACGCATCCTGCATGGCCTGGTACTTCTTCACCGAGGTCTTTGCCATCTCCTGACGTATCCGAAGCATAGCCTGTACGTCATCGGTTCCGGATTCCTGGGACAGGAGGTCAGCAACCGTCTGCTTGTTCAGACTCTCTATCTCCACGGCTGCATTGTTTATGACCCATTGTTTAAGCTGTGCTACACTGTTTGGGTTATCCAGCCCCGTGATATTCCGGGCTTTCTCAGTCAGTTCTTCTGTCATTTGGGCACTGATTGCCAGCGCTCCATTTATCAGGGCCGTATCAAGAGCCACTCCGCCGATATTAATCGCCTGGTCAATCACCCATAATTGATGCTCGAATGCAGGCACTGGATACTCCGCTAGCCGGTTCTTAATTTCCCGTTCGGTCACCACATCCTGTCCGCAGTATTCCTTAAACAGCTTCCACTTATCCGGAGCATGTCCCGGAAGATTCCTGGTACGCCCACCGTTCCGTTTCGTACGGGCGCATGGGGTACAGAAAAATTTAATCAGTGACTTACCTGTGGACAGTTTACGCTTGTCTTCGGGAAATTCCATGGCCCTGCCGATGGCATCCAGCCCTCCTGCATATCCGCAGTACCATGCATGGACCATGGTGCATTGCCATTGCTCCAGGTGTGTCTCAAAGAACTTGCTGAGGCAGTAATATTCAAATGCCGCATTGAATGCCGTCTTCATGACTTCGGGCCTGTGCAGATCCATGACCGTGAAATACGGGATTTTCTCCCCCTGTGCCAGGTCTACAACCTGTACCGGATTATCGTCATAAGCATAGGCAAACAGAAGGATTTCAAAATCAGGGGACTGTACATATTTGTACAGCCCTGATTTTCGGATATCTACACTGCTATATGTTTCTATGTCAATACTCAGGGTCCTCAAATCCCCATCACTCCCCCGGCTGGCAGCGGCCTTCCCGTCACCGGGTCAATCGCCTGTTGCTGTGGCGCCCCGCCTGCAGGAGGGGCGTACCCTATGGGTGCCGCCGTATATCCCGGCATCATCCCGGGAGGGCTGGCCGGCGCGCCCCCAAAACCGCCGGCTGGCTGCTGATAAGCCTGCGCCTGGTAGGCCGGTGGCTGATACGCAGGCTGCCCATACCCGTTCGGGGCTGCCGCGGAACCTGCATACGCATTGGACCCGCCGAAGTCTTCTTCGGCTGTCGTCCTGCCAGATAGGGGTTCCCCGTCGGCAATCTTCTGTATGTTGTTAAGTCCGCATCCTACTCCGCGGTTACCATTTGTATTGTATGGATAAAAATTGACGGTTGCCCGGGCATAGCAGCCGGAATAAAATGCATTTGGGTCAAGGATTGGCTGGATGTTGATATCCACCACGGAAGGCCTGGTCCTGCTTGATGCACGCAGTACCCAATGGCCCCGGCACTCCTCTCCCCAGGGCTCTCCGTTCTGTTTGGTCCCGTCACCGTCATACAGGGGCATGGAGGGTCTTGCCGGCATCTGTCCGCCAAACGTTTTCTGTAGTCCTTCCTGCAGGGCCCGGTTCATTTCCGCTACAACGGCATTGTATGTATTCACATCGGATTTTGGGATGAGCATAGTTATCTGATACTTGGCCTCCCCACCACCTGGCGGTGTAGACGGCTCAAACACATGGGCGTAACTTGCCCTGAATCTTCCAACTAACATGTTTTTTCTTCCTCCTTATATTGATTCTCCCCACCGAAATCCTCCTGCGGGGTAGTGTCTTTTTGGTATGGCGGACGTTTGTCCCCCTTAGGTGCAAGCGTGGGTTTTCCTTTTGGTTTTACAATAAATGGCATAAGGATTGTGTTGAAGTCATCCTTATTGATCAGTTTCTCCGCCTCAGTCAGAGTTACCGGAATCCGCTCGTAAAACAGGGCCTTCTTATATCCGGCCTCCACCAGCGCGGCATATGCCTTATCTGGGTCGGGGAGCTCCCGGTTGCTCCTGCCCTCCACCAATTTCCACCCTGGAACATCTTCATCCGCCAGCAGTTTGTCGAGGGCGGCCGCGCGGACCTTCTTGATCCAGGGTGCTGCGAATTCAAGAAAGGGAAGGATAGAGCCAATTTCACCATTGGTCAGGAGCTCTGCGGGTATCATCTTCCCTGTAATTGGGTCCGTATGTTTCTGCAGGGCCGCCATGTTTTCCTCCATCCGGAACCGGCAGGTTCCCGCGGCAGGGCAGAAGCAGTCATCACACCAGGAGCCCTGCCTAAAATCTCCCTTGCCTTCCCAGGCCAGTTCTGCTGCAGGCTTTACGGTCTGCTCTGACCAGGTTTGGAGCTGACTGGCTGAAAGTTCCCATCGGGAGAAGTTCTTTGTCCGCGGCTGCACAATATGCAGGATGACCCGTTCTACAGGAAATACGATTCCGTACTCAGCAATAGCCCCGACCGCATACAGCATCATCTGCGGATTTTCCTCCGCACTGACTGTAATGCCCTTACCATACTTGAAATCCACCACATGGCAGTCTGTACCGCTCAGAATGATACAGTCTGAGAAGCCGTAGCCATCCCGGGCGACATGCCCGTAATGGACTTCCTTTTCAATCACAATCTTAGGCGGCACCGGATAGCTGTAGGCTATCTTCTGTATGTAGTCCACATATTCGTCTGTATAGCGCTCCATCTCAGGGTCATACTGCCCGCGCTTCTTTAATTGATTGTGTGCAGTTTTAAATGTCTTTTCTGGCATCCCCGGCTCAATGAACAATTTCCGCAGCTTCAACTCACAGATATCGTGAGCCAGTGTACCTTCTTCCGCGTAGTCAGATGTTGATTCTGGAAATGCTTCTGACAGTCTCGCAGATGGCGGGCAGTTTATCCACCGTTTGGCACTGGATGCCGACAACAACGCGTGTTTCCTCTCTTCTGCCATTAGATGTTTGCACCTGCCCCTCTCAACTGCGTCACAAGTTCCGGATACCGTTCAACAGGCACTTGCATGAGGGACATTGCGCCAAACTGTCCCAGTATCTGCATCACATAGTCCCGCTTGCCCTGGTCGATGAGTCCAGTCAGTGCAATGGCTATCTGGTCCTGGGTATAGGATTGTGTGGTGGCTGTCGTTGGCAGTGCTCCCTGTCCGGCCGGTCCCGTGAAGGGCTGTTGGTATTGCATCATGCCTGGCTGTCCTGTAGTAGCTCCAGGAAGACCTGACTGCTGTGGCCCCGAAGCTGCCGGTCCTGGGTTCTGATAGTTCCCAGCCATCTGCGTTGACTGCGGGCCGGCAGGAGTAGATTCACTAAAGGAAGCAGTCACTCCTCCCTTTCCTAACGCCTGCGCCAGGTTATTGATTGCCTGTGCGATTGTATCAAGTCCTGTAATATTAATGTTCATGTTTGCCATCTTCGTTTTCCTCCGTTTTCATATTCATGGTTTCCGTTGTATTCTCTTCCCTGCAGGAGCATTTCTCCCCCGGGTCAAGATAGGCCCCACAATGAGGGCATCGGATATAATAGCTCATGCGGCGTGCCTCCTTTTACTATTGACATTCCTGCTCTGCACCCCTTATACTAAGGGTGATTAGATTATTTTAGTTACCGGACCTTCGGACGGCTCCACCCGTCTGGGGTCCATTTTTTGTATGACCGGCACAGCATCATTCGGCTGTACTCCGAACACTTATTCCGCCGCCGGCAGCTCCGGCATGTCACTGGCTCCATGGCTGCCACCTCCTTACTCTTTGACATAGACAGACTTGGTATCGTTGTCATATACCAGCCGCAGCGTGTTGCCGATATCGTCCTCTATCATGGCCTCGTTGCCATCCATGCCCAGCTTGATATAATGCATGTCCAGTCCGATGGAACGGCACCAATCCCTGACCGCCAGCTCCGCAATGCTCTTTATGTCTCCAAACATTTCTCCTCACCTCCCTTCTATGCAAATATCAGCTCATACTTTGGTCTTTCACTCTCATACTCGACCATCGCGTAAAAATAACCACAGTTGTAATACAATACAGGAATCCGGTCATCATTATCAGCACAACCAAAGCCACTTGAACATCCTTCATTCTGCTTATACTGTTCCCAAAGAGCATCTGCCAGAAGGCTGGACGCTTCCCTACTCCTTGTTAAAAACACTTTATATGTTTTCATCCTCATATCCTCCTCTCACAGACTAACGCCCATGGCCACCGCCATGACCACGATAGATACCATCCACATCCCCAACAGCCAGATGACCGCCGGCACAATCCATTTAGCTGCCATCATTATGGGACCGTCCCGGCGCCTTTTGCGTCGCCGTACCTCAATCACCCGCTCCCTGCCCATGACATGGGTCAGTGCTATGGTGGCCGGTCCTACAAAATCCACACGCCAGCCGGGATACTGGACCGCTGCTCTAGCGCGGATGGCTAACTCAGTTACTTTTGTCATTGGCTTGTCCCTCCCCTTGGAATACTGGATAATCTTCAATGAATTGCTCCAAATCGCTTCCCCGAATCTTTATCCTCCCCAGTTTTAATGCTCGCAGGCTCCCTTTTCTAATCAGGCTATACACGGTATCCGTGTTCGTCATAAGTACGGTTGCTGTTTCCTCCACCGTGTACAACGGTTTGTATGGTTCTACCATTATCTATATCCTCCTTCCTCTCATAATTCCTGCATGGGTACCACCGTGTCCGTTCTGGGCACTGGCTATGCCAGCAGGTCTTGCATGTCATGTTGATATGTACCTCCGTTCCTACGCTACCCCGTATTTGATGGCCATTTCTTTTACAATGGCGGTATAACCCTCAATCAGTTTCTTATCCTCCGCTATGATATCCACCTGTGATAACTTGTCCCTCTTGGATTTACACACGCCCTCGTCCACCATTCGTCTGCGTTTATTGGTAAGGCGCTGTTTCAGGCTTACGCCCATTCGCTTTTCCAAGAGCTCGTAACTTTCTGCCCGTACCTGCTGAAAGGCTGTCCCGCCACCCAACTCCTGAGCTATCTTATTAATTAAGTTCCGTGTATCATCCCGCCACGATGTGGTGTCCAGTGATACTACGTCCCGGATGCTTTCTATCCGGTCAGCATTTTTCTGGTTGGCTTCCTTAACTTCTGCCAGTTCTGCCGCCTGTCGCTTCTGTTCCATTTCCATGTTGATAAGAAGGCGGAGCTCTGGAGACAGGTTATCCATCTTTACTTTTTCGTCCCGGAGCTCGAAATACTCGTCCATCAGTTTATCGTGAACTTCCCAGGCAAGGTCCGTATCCATTATCTTAATCAGCTTCGCATAGCCGCGTTCTGATAATATGTAGATGTGCTCGGCCTGGGTGATGGACTGCTTTGCATAGCCCAACGATAAGAGCAGCTCCAACGTGCTTGCCCCGCAAGCCCCTTCGCTTTCTAACGTCCTTGCCCCGCAAAGACGTTCCTTCAAGTCAATGTAATCAGCGTTTTCCTTAAATCTCTTAATGTTGTCGGTAATCCTCGCCCTGACGTTCCATGTTTCCATTCCATGAATCTCCGCAATGGTCTTATCCGAAATACACTTCTTACCTTCGCCGAATCCTCCGAGTACTACCGGGATATCCAATCCCATGAACTCCTGTTTTCCTGTTACTTTAATCTCATTCATTTTATGTATCCTCCTCGAAAAGTTCAATATTTTGAACTTTTGGTTTAAAAAAAAATGATGGAATATCTTTATCAGATAGATTGAGCAAGGTCATTGCTTTGCAAATGTCTGGCTGTTTCCATGCCCTAACGCCATTCATTTTTAGTGAAAGCGTTCTTTCTGACCAACCCATTGCAGCCGCAAAATAAGCTTGCGTTCCAAAAAGCTCTATAATTTTTCCCCGCAATTTACTATAATCAAATGCCATGTGTATCACCTCCTCTCAGTTAAATATTTTGAACTACCCATATGATAACACCTCTTTTTTTCATTGTCAATACAAAGGTTCGATTTATTTAACTTTTTAGTTTTTTTTGTTGAACTATTGTTTAATTTATGTTATAGTAGAAAACAGAAAGGCGGTACTATTTATGAAAGAAGAAAACACTGCAATTCGATTAAAAAAACTAATGGACACAAGAGGTCTTCGTCAAGTCGATATACTGAACTTAGCGATTCCGTACTGTGAAAAGTATGATGTTAAAATGAATAAATCGGATATTAGTCAATACTGCTCTGGAAAAACAGAGCCCAATCAGAATAAATTATTTGTCTTAGGTGCTGCACTTAATGTAAATGAAGCATGGCTCATGGGCTATGATGTTCCCATGGAACGGCGCTCTTTAAACTTTCCTACTACGCCTGATGATTGCCCCTTCAATTCTGCCTTAGCTAAATTGCGGAATAATGATTACAGTCTAACCAAAAAAGAACGCGAGACTATCAAAGAAGAATTGCCTAAATTGATGGAAAGAGCCGCCAACGCTTTCGACGGTCTTCATCGTAACGTATCTGATTTATATGATAACGAACGAGCAAGACAGTTGTTTAAAAGCTTCAGGGCATTAAATAGTGTGGGACAAGATAAGGCGTTCGAGCAGATAGCCTTACTAACTAAAATACCGGAGTATCAAAATACAGACGCCGAAAGCATCTGCAACGTTGGCATTATAGAATTTCAGCCTCACCGCAACAGCGACCTGTTTGTCATTCCTTACTACCGCGGCGGTGTGTCTGCCGGAACTGGAATTTTCATATTAGGAAACGAAGCCGAAGATGATATAGAAATTCCTAACATTCCAGATTACCAAGGCGCAGACTACGCCCTGGATGTAAGCGGCCACAGTATGGAGCCTGATTATATGGACGGGGATATTGCATTGGTGAGCCAGACCATGGAAATGGAAGTAGGGGACATCGGCATATTCGTTATAAACGGAAGTGCCTTTATCAAGGAACTTGGTTCCAAAGAACTTATATCACGTAACCATGAATACCCAAATATACCGATTCACAGTGATGACAATGTCGTTTGCATGGGAAAAGTGATTGGAAAATTAAAAGATTAAAAGAAAAGCTCTTAATAAGAACGTTATTAATTTGAGAGCTTATAGTCTAATATATAAAAGAAAAGAGGAAGAGTATATGAAGAAAACTTTTTTGCAATTGCACTGGCTACCATTACATTGATGGCCTGTGGTGGAAAGACAGATGCTACATCGGACTTATCAGGTACATGGACATCCGAAAAATCAGGTGATAGTTACCAGGAGGCCATAATCACTGATAATTACATTGAAATTAATTGGATGTCAAAGGGCAGTAAGTCATTATACTGGGCCGGTTCTTATGTTGCCCCAGAATCCGCAGTGAGTGAATATTCATGGACATCGGAAAACGATAAAGATAAGACTGGCTCCGCTCTACTCGCATCCGGCGATGATACGAAAGAATTTACTTACAAAGATGGCGTAATCAGTTATGATGTTTCCGCTATGGGAACAACCACCACCATGAAATTAACTAAAGCGGAATAAATAAGCAATAAACCCTGGAGCAGTGAACTCCCAGAGTTTTTTGTATAGGAGAATTTTTTTATATTGGCATAGCCAGAACTAAGGAGGGTTTGCTATGAGAAAAACCAAATTAATTATTGCCACACTTGCAATATCCATGCTATTGAGCAGCACTGCCTTGGCCGGAACCTGGACGCACACCCATGAAACCGAATGGGGCATCAATACTTATGATGATCTGTGGTTTTACGTCAAAGACAGTGGGGAGTATGCAGAAAACGAATGGATTCAGGATGAAGACGGTACATGGTATTGGATTGATGATGGTGGTACACTGCCCTCATGGGCTGGTGTGGCAACCGATGGCAGCCTTTACGATTCAACCGGAAAATATATAGACATGACCATTGACGGCAGAAAATATGCAACTGAAGAACTATATAATCAGCTCCAAGAAGGTATGACTTATGACCAAGTTATCTCCATACTTGGCAAAGAGCATGAAATTACTAATGCCGAACGCCGCCAGATTGGAAGTCAAACCTACGACTATTTGCAGGTCAGATGGTACTCTCAAGATGCAGAATCAAAAATTAGAATAACCTTTAAAAACGGTCTCCTTCACGCACGGCATGGGGACTGGCAATATTAATAACATAAATAGCAAAAAGCCCCAGGAGCTGCAACTCCTAGAGCTTTTCACATAGATTTTCTCTTACCGGATGAATCCAGGAAGATAATCCAACATAGACACCTGAATTATATCATTCCTGGAACGTCCTGGCAAGGGGCGTATTAATTTTACCCAAAATCAACATGAGGAGGAATGATATATGGGACAGCTAAGAACAAGAAAACGCGGCTCCACCTGGGAATGGTCCTTTGAAGGCGCTAAAATCAACGGAAAACGCAACCCTATCAGCCATGGTGGATACCGCACCAAGGCCGAGGCCATCACTGCCGGCACCCAAGCTAAGGCGGAATATGACTCTGCTGGCCGCAGGTTTACCCCTTCGGACATCAGCGTATCTGATTATCTGGATTATTGGTATGATAATTATGTCAAAACCAATCTCAGTTACAATACACAAAAGGATTATGAAAAGAAAATCCGTGTGCATCTAAAACCGGCATTCGGAAAATACCGGCTGGCATCATTGGAGACCGATATTATCCAAAAATGGATTGACGGAATGAAGCGTCAAGGCTATTCCAGGAGCATGGTTAAAAATACCTTATCCTGCCTGTCTGGAGCCCTGGGATATGCGGTATATCCCTGTAAATACATCAAGTACAACCCCTGTGATTATGCCAGAATACCGAAGATAGTTATGTCTGATGAGGCCAAGGCACACACAGAATATATCTGTGTCAAAGAGGACTTTGCGGCCATCATTGAGCGTTTTGGACCGGATAGTAATTTTTACATACCACTCATGACCGGATACCATTGTGGCACGCGCCTGGGAGAGGCTTACGGCATTGACTTGCTACATGACGTAGATTTCGAGCGCCACACCATAACCATCCAGCACCAACTTACCAACGAAGGCGGAAAATGGTATTACCGGCCACCAAAATATGACTCTGTCAGGACTATAAAAATACTCCCGGAATATGAAAAAATTCTGAAAACAGAAATCCATAATCGCAAAAAGAACATGCTCCGATACGGCCAGTATTTTACAAAGACGTATCAAATGGACGATGGCTTAATCTTTCAGGCTCCTTCCAACGTCAAAATTGTTGGCAAGGAAATAATGCCAATAAGCGCCAAAGAAAACGGCGAGCTGTTGACGCCATACTCTTTCAAGTACTGTGCCAAGGTCATCCATGAAGAATTGGGAAATCCTCTGTTCCACAGCCATTGCCTACGTCATACTCACGGCACGTTGTTGGCGGAGAATGGCGCCCAGCCCAAGACCGTCATGGAGCGTCTGGGCCACAAGGACATCAAGACCACCATGGACCGTTATGTGTTTAACACGGAGAAAATGCAGAACGATGCCATTGTAATCCTGGCAGATGCTATATCATAGCAACCTTGCCTACCACTCAAAAAAGCGTAGGCAAATGGTAGGCAAGGCAACCAAAACAAGAGCAAATAGGCCTGTTAACCATTGGTTTTACGTGATAGTTCCACGACGGTTTCCACATTCCCCGTAAGGCGGAACATATCCAGAGGGTCCAGTATGATGGATGACCCCATACCGCGGCAGCAGGCAGAACAGCCTTCACATCCGCCGCTGTCAGCCCTCACCATATCATTGATACCATATAATTTCCCGTCGGATATATCCTCCAGACTGACTTCTCGTTCCATAGCTCCCAGTACTCCCTTTCCAGCAGTTTCCATAAATAGTTCTAACAGACAGTATACCACCCTTTCCCGGTTTCACGCAACCATGCTTTTATGGGGCAAAGCCATCTGAAAAGCCGTCCTGTTTCACCCTACCCTCTGTTTTTAAGCACCATAACAGCTATGGCCAGACCTGCTATCACAGCCATCCATCCGCCTATCACCCACAAGGGCAGCTGTATACCCAGCGCCTTGTTCAAGGGAATTAGTACCAGAGAGGTAAGCCCGATCTGGTTCAGAAAGCAGACTCTTTCATACAGCTTCCCCCTGTCCCTCTCCTTTTTCATAAACGGCTTTCCGCTGTCCGGCAGAATCCGGTTCAAATCAGGCACCTGCCAGCGCGCCTTTCCCGCTGCGACAGCTCCCAGGAGCAGAGCCGGAAACGGTGAAATGGTTATGACAAGGCGCCAGATCTGAATGAATTTCTCCGGCAGTCTTATTCCCAAAACCTGGTTAATCGGAAACATAATCATGGATACAATGCACAGAAAACAAAATAAGTATGCCATATCCCTTGCCTTGCACAGCCTGTCAATCCTGTCCTTTTTCATGATATCCTTTCCTTTCTTTTTCCATTCCAGTTTCATTTCCAGCAGCTGCGGGTCCAGTGTGTCAAACCTCCACCCTGAATCCCTGACCTCCAGACACACTTGTCTGACGCGCTCCAGCTCCTTAACTTCCTTTTGTATCTGTCCTGCCCGCGCTTCCATGAGAACCGCTGCCCTCTGAGGCTGGTCTGCCAGCTGGCGAATCTGGGCCACTGAAAATCCCATGATGCGGAAAATTCGTATCTTTCTCAGATGTTCCACATCATCCTCACTGTACTCCCTGTAATTATTGGAACTCCGGCCCGGAGCTAAAAGACCTTCTTTCTCGTAAAACCTGATATTGGCTTTTGTGATTCCAGTCAGGGTCTCTACCTCTTTGATTGTCATATACACGCCTCCTTACAGGTTTATTGTAGGGGTTGAATAAGGTTGAATGTCAAGCCATTCCTGTTTTTTTATGTACTTTTTCCTTTATATCAAAAGAAAAGACAGAGGAACCATGCGCCTGACCGCCCATGTCTCCTCTGCCATATGTATTGTTCTGTATCTAATCCATTTAATCCCCGGCCTGTTCCTCCACGCAGGGACGGTCCGGCAGGCTGTAACGGTAGCATCTGCTGAATACGCCGATTTCTTCCAGAGTAGATACCATGCGGTACACGGTTGCCATACCAATGGCCGCATCGCGCTTTGCCGCCTCGTAATATATTTCTTTACAGCAGTTCCACTTTCCGCTCAGTATGACATCCAGAAGGATCATACGCTGTTTGGTCATGCGTTTCCCCTGGCTCCTCAGCTCCTGGATAACCCGCTCCTTCTGCCACGTACGGGACTCCTCTCTCTGTTTCCACGGCATATCGCTCAGCTCCTTTACTTTGCTGTCAGGCATTGGCTTCTGCCCTTCAGACATTGCTTCTGTCCTGTTTATTAAGTAAGTTAAAACTAACCGCATTCTCTAAAATATGCAGCCGGGCGCCTCTGTTTCCTGTTCCCCACAGGAATTAGATATCCCTAACTGCATATATAGATTAGCATTAGCTAACTTTCTTGTCAAGAATTTTTTTATTTTACCATCATTTTACCATCGCTTTTCCATCAGCCCTTATCCTTCAGATTGAGCCCCGCCAGCGCCTTGGCAAATGCATTGTTGACAGGCTCCTCTGCTTCCTTTTTCTGCTGGTTCAGGTATCGGGCCACGTCCTTTTTAGTCACTCCGGCGCCTTCCTTTTTCCTGCGCTCCTCAAAGGCCTTCAGCTTCTCCTTATGACCGCACCTGCACACAAATATCTGTGCATCCCCCTTGCCCTTAAGCTCCATCTTTTTATGGCAGACAGGGCATCTGGCATTGGAGGTGCGTGAAATGACCTCCCGGTGGCCGCATTCCCGGTCCTGGCACACCAGCATCTCCGTATTCTTTCCCTTTACAGCCAGCATCCGCTTTCCGCACACCGGGCACTTTGTGTTGGTCAGGTTGTCATGGCGGAACGAACCCTCACCTGTCTTAATCTGGCGGATCAGTTCCTGGGAATATCCCCTGATGTCCTTCATGAACGCGCCTCTTTTCAGGCTTCCCTTTGCAATGCCCGACAGCTTCATCTCCCAGTCCGCTGTCAGCTCCGGCTTCTTCAGGTCCTCAGGCACCAGCTCCAGGAGCTGCCTGGCCTTGGACGTGAGGCAGATATCCTTGCCCCGCTTTTCAAGCAGAAAGCTGGAAAACAGTTTTTCTATTATATCCGCCCTGGTGGCAACGGTTCCCAGACCGCCGGTCTCCCCCAGGGTCTTTGCCATGGCCTTATCCTTTGTTTCCATGTACGCCACAGGATTTTCCATGGCGGAGAGCAGGGTTGCCTCATTAAACGGGGCAGGCGGTTTTGTCTTACCCTCTGTCATCTTAAGGGACAGGCCATGTAACACATCCCCCTTTTTCAGGTCCGGCAGCTGCTGGTCCTTTACCTCCGGCTCGTCCTCTTCTTCCCCGTCATCCACAGCCGTGTCGTAAGCAGCCTTCCAGCCCTGGCTCTTTACTATCCTTCCCTTTGCAATAAACCGCTGGCCCCGGATATTTGCTTCCAGGCTGGTCTCGTCATATTCAAAGGGCGGATACAAAACAGCCAGGAACCTGCGCACCACCAAATCATAAATCCGGCGTTCATCAATGGTCATATGATCCATCTGCACATACTGTTCCGTGGGAATGATGGCATGATGGTCGGAAACTTTGCTGTTGTCCACAAAAAATGGTTTCGCCGGCAGGGGCTGGTTCACCAGCCTTCCGGCCAGCGTCTTATAGGGTCCGACGGAACACGCCTTCAGACGCTCCTTAAGGGTGGGGACAATATCCGCGCTCAGATACCTGGAATCGGTTCTGGGATAGGTCAGGACTTTATGGTTCTCATAGAGGCGCTGCATAATATTCAGCGTATCCTTGGCAGAATAATTAAACCGCTTATTGGCATCCCGCTGCAGCTCCGTCAGGTCATAGAGAAGGGGCGGCTGCGTCTTTTTAGGCGTCCGCTTTACCTCAGCCACAACAGCCGTCTCCCCCTTAAGCTCCTGAGCCAGTCCCTCCATCCGGCCGCGGTCAAAGGAACGGTGGCTGCCTGTCCCTGCATCCTGCCATGTAAGGACCAGGCCGTCTTTTCTGGCCTGAAGCCCAAAGTATGGCTGGGGCACAAACGCGCGTATCTGCGCCTCCCGTTTTGCTATCATGGCCAGAGTCGGGGTCTGGACACGGCCGCAGGAAAGCTGGGCATTGTATTTGCAGGTCAGGGCCCTGGTGGCGTTGATGCCCACCAGCCAGTCCGCCTCTGCCCTGCACATGGCTGCGTCATACAGGTTATTGTATTCCCTTCCGTCCTTCAGGTTCGCAAATCCCTCCCTGATAGCCTTATCCGTCACGGATGATATCCACAGGCGCCGGATAGGTTTATTGCACCCTGTCTTTTTCAGAATCAGCCGTGCCACCAGCTCTCCTTCCCTTCCTGCATCCGTGGCAATGATAATGTCCCCCACATCCCCCCGGTAAATCTGGGTTTTCACAGCCTGGTACTGCTTTGAGGTCTGCTTGATAACCTCAAGCTTAAATACCTCAGGCATCATGGGAAGGTCCTCCATCTTCCATTCCTTATACTTCTTATCGTAATCCTCCGGGTCAGCCAGGGTCACCAGATGGCCCAGCCCCCAGGTAACCACGTAACGATCCCCTTCAATGGCGCCGTTAATATTTTTCCCGCACTTAAGAACCCGGGCAATGTCCCGGGCAACAGAAGGCTTTTCTGCTATTACAAGTGATTTCATTGATATACTCCTTATCTCAGTTTTAAACCGCAGGCCCCTGACGTCCCTGTCAGGAACGTTTCCTGGCCGACACAATCAGCATCATGGGTCTTCGCATTTCATCCAGCATACCGGGAATATGAAGCATACTCTCCGGCGGCTGCGGCTCCACCACCTGGCTGAGTTCAAAGCCATGGGTCAGAAGGGTATTGAGGTAAGTGGTCAGGGTTCTGTGGTACTTAACCACTTCTTCTCCCAGGAACACAGCCTTGCGCTTCCCCTCATAGTAATAATTATCCACAGGAAAATGGAGGATATTTCCATTTTCATCGTAGTACCAATCCTGGCTTCCGTAGGCGGTAAATACGGGATGCTCCACGGAAAACACGAAATATCCACCGGGAGCCAGCAAATCCCTCACTTTATCCACCACCTGGCTGAAGCTTTCCACATAGTGAAATGCCAGGGAGCTGAGCACCACGTCAAAGGATTCATCCGGGAAATCAATGTCCTCCATGGCACACTCCACATACCGTACCCTGGAATCCTCGGTCTTTTCCCTGGCCACCTCCAGCATCTTACCGGAAATATCCACACCCACCGCAGAAACCGCCCCGTGTTCCATGGCATAGATACAGTGCCAGCCATAACCGCAGCCCAGATCCAGAAGGCGCTGTCCCTGAAAATCAGGCAGCAGCGCCTTAAGCGTCTCCCACTCTCCTGCTCCGGACAGTCCTTTTTTAGAACGCTCCATCTGGCTGTACTTTTCAAAAAATATATCATTGTCATATTTATTTTCTTTCATTATTATATTCCTTTCCACGTATTGCTGCCTTCATTCTAGCACATTCCCCCTGGCCTGTCACCGCTGTTTTCATTTCTTCATATAGTATATTGTACCGATTAACACTCTACCTTTAAGGAGGATTGACAATGAAACATTTACGGGGCGCAGCAGGTATCATCCTGTCCCTTATCTTTGCCGTGTGCTTCATGTGCTCTCCCGCATTTGCGGCTTCCCGCCTGTACCAGGGCATGGATGTCAGCAGCTGGCAGGGCGATATTGATTTCCAGGCTGTCCGGGCTGCCGGTATCCAGGCGGTCTATCTACGGACCGGTGTGGGATTGGAATATGTGGATCCCTACTTCCAGTCCAACTATGAGAAAGCCCTGGATGCAGGCCTGAACATCGGATACTATCACTATGTGACTGCCGCCGACACCTTCCAGGCCAGGCAGCAGGCAGAATTTTTCTATTCCCTGATACAGGACAAGCAGATTGACTGCTGCCCGGCCATGGATTTTGAATCGTTCCCAGGCCTGAGCACCCAGGAAATCAATGCCATCGGACTGTCTTTCATGGAAACCCTGGGCAGCCTCCTGGGATATGATCCAGCCCTATATACAGACTCCTACAACGCCGCCTACCTGTGGAGCAGTGACTTTTCCTCCTACCCCCTGTGGGTGGCTGACTACGATGTAAACCAGCCGGAGAGCACGGGCCCATGGGATTCCTGGGACGGTTTCCAGTACTCGGACAGGGGACGGGTACCGGGAGTAAACGGCGATGTGGACATGGATTTCTTTAAGGATTCCATGTTTATTATCTCCCGGACGCCCCAGCCTGAACCAAATCCCGGCGATATAGGAGTCCTTCTCACCTACAAGGTGCAGGGCGGCGATACCCTATGGAGCATCTCCAAACGATTCGGCACCACCGTGGACCGGCTGGCTGAATTAAACCATATCTCCAATCCGAATATAATTTACAGGGGACAGATTCTGGAGATTCCGGATATTCCCGGCGCCATCATATACCAGGTGAAAAGCGGCGACACCCTCTGGGCCATTGCAGACCGTTTTGGCACCAGCGTATCCGAGCTGGTATTTACCAACGCAATAGCAAACCCTAACCTGATTTACGTGGGGCAGGTTCTTGTCATACCATAATGGAGAAAAACAGGGATATCCTGAAAGCCTGTCCGGCTCCGGGATATCCCCTCCTTATGATTCTTCTGCTACCGGCCGGACCGCAGCTGGCTGGTCAGCAAATTTCCAACCGTATCCGCAAGCTGCCCCATCTCCTTGATCCTGACAAAACCGCTTCCGTAAATCTTCCTGGCGCCTTCCAGGTCGCTGTCCAGGCCGTAGAATACAGCCATGACCCTGATTCCCTGCTTTTTAAGCTGCCGCACCTCCATGGCCGCGTCCTCAATGCCTGCATCCCCCGAATACTCCTTCCCCCGCACAGCTCCCGAAACAGGAGCCATCCTTTGTTCGTCATTGGGGCTGGCATCTGTCAGCACAATGAGCAGGCGTTTCTCGCAGGAGGACTGTCCCGCCAGATGGCCCGCTGCCCTGAGGGCCAGACCATCCCGGTTCCATCCGGCTGCCACATAGTCAAGGATTCCTCTGTTTTTCTCCTTCTCCTCATATCCGCGAAACAGACGCATCACCGTGTAATTCTGAATGGTGGAAAAGGAATACACCTGGACCGGTATCCCGCAGCGGGTAAGGCTTTCGGCAATCACATATCCCTGCGCCGCTATAACGGCTTCATGTCCCATCCGTGACGCAGACGCGTCCAGCATCAAATCCACGGAAACATTCTGCCGTTCTTCCTCTGAATTCTTCAAAAACACACGGTCGTCTTCCAGGTACACAGCCCGCCAGACTGCCTCCCCCATCATTTTTCCCTGCCGGCTTTTTTCGGGTACAGGCTGCAAATCCACCAGAAGGGTATTCTGAATCCGTTCCATCAGGCGCCGTATGCTGTTCTCATACTCCGGCCTGTTGGCTTCAAACTGTTCCCTGTTCTTTTTTCTCTGCTGCCGCGCCTCCCACAGCTGTCTGGCCGATTCCCCGCGGTCCGGGACCTGCATAAATTTCTCTCCCCTTGTAAAATGGAGGCGGCATGTGCTGTGGCATCCCGTGCAGAGCATATGGCAGATAGCCTGATTCTGCTGCTCTGCGTACATGGAAATACCATAGCAGGCATCTATATAGGAGCGGACCGCCTCCTCCCTCCGTTTCGAGGATGCCTCCAGCCAGAAGCAAAAGCCTTTGGCTGCATCAGAAGGCTTTTTATGGGCCTTTCCGGATTTATCACATTGGTCATCACCGGATTCAGTGGAATCCTGTCCATGCTCATTCAGTGTATTCCTGACAATCACGCCGTGGGCAGGCCGGACAAAGCGGAAGGGCCTAATCATGCTTTTAATCCGTTTTCTGTTTTCTTTTCTCTTTTGTTCTGAACGGCAGTCAAACCGGAAATATTCCCACAGTATGCCGGAAACGCGCTCCATAATTTCATCGGTGTCGGCAGATCCGTCAAAGGACAGGCCGGACAAAATCCCCCGCTCCCAGGGCGTCACCCCGGGCTTCTCTCCCAGAACCATCCTGCCCCAGCCCGTCTGAAGGGACTGGACCAGCTTTTCCTGAGCCGACCATTTGGATTCCTCCAATACCTGGGCCCAGTATTCCCTGCGCAGCTCCTCCACCCCAGGCCGCCCTTCCCGCTCCTTCTCATAGGCACCGCACTCCAGGCCAAGCCAGAATATGGTATCATAGATATCCTGGAGCGCCGTACCCTGAAATGCCCCGAACATTTCCGACACTTTCCCGCCGTCATACCATCTGTGGACATAACCGATAATACTGTTGAGATAAAGGTCTGCCCTTCCGTACCGGTCAAAGGCCATGAATTCCGGCCGGAAGGAGTGGTCCTTTGCCGCAGTCCATATCATGTTGAGGGCCCGCCGCTCCTCCCCGTCATATTCCTGCATTTTAATATCAGTCTGCAAACAGCTTCTCCCTTTCCAGTTTTTTAGGAATCCTTGCCCTGATTAAATCCCGGACCAGGGTCTGTTCATAGGGGTCAAAGGACTTGTTGGTAAGTCCCATATCCAGGGCGGCTCCCGCATCCAGCCCCCGCTCCATGAGGCGGACAGCATCTAACAGTCCCCTGAGGTCCAGGGGGCGGGTGGAGAGCTGGGCGCTTTGGCATTTTCTCTCTATATCCAGGAACAGCTGGACAAACTGCCTGGCATATGTCCTCTTAAGGCCGGGATACTCCCGGTTTATGAGCTTCTCCAGGTTTTCCCCGGTTATAGCCGGCATCTGCAGACAGGAAAATCTGGAGGTCAGGGCCTCATTTAACTCCCTGGTGCCTGCATACCCGTAGTTCATGGTGGCGATGAACCGGGTTCCCTCGTCCATACGCACCACATCGTAGCCCGGCACATCTATGGTCCGCCTGAAATCCAGAATTCCATGGAGCACGGCCAGTGCCTCATTTCTGGCCATGTTGATTTCATCCAGTACGCCAAAACCCCCGCTGATTCCGCAGCGGTACACCGGTCCCGGACGGAACACAACGGCTCCGTTTTCAAATGTATCTGTTCCTATCAGGCCGGACGCATCCATGTTAACGTGAAGGGAAATGTCCCAAACCGGCCTGCCAAACGCTGCCGCCAGATTCTGGGCCAGTATGTTCTTTCCCGTTGCCTTCGGCCCTGTGAGAAGCAGGTTCTGGCCGCACAAAAGAGCTGCAACGGCCTGCTCCCATACGTCCTTTCCATAATACAGGTACCTGGGCACGGGTATCCTGCCCCGGTCCTCCTCCCTGACAGGATGGGAAGCCCTGAATTCCATGATTCCTTCAATTAAGCTGCTGTTTATCTTTTCCTCTTTTAAGAATTCAATCACCGTCATGCCCTCTTCCTCTTTTTTACAGTCTGATTGTAGCACAGAATCCTTTGATGGTGCAGATTTTCTGCGGGTTTGAGAAAATATTTTTTTTGCAGGGTTTGTAAAAATGTTTTTATGCTTGCTTCTCCCGGTCACGGATGCTATATTGGAACTACCAGACAATAGCAGACTAACCAACCAGGTACATTAGGAATACATTCCGTTATACCCTTAGTCTGTTTCCCACCACTTCATTGGTGTTATCTTAACATCTGAACATCTTACCATTTATTTTTATATTCAAACGCTTATCCTAATTATTTTATTTTCATTATTCACACAACCTATACATGGCTATTGTCCGGCATATAAAAAGGGATTATAATAGGAATAGCTTCCTTAATGTTTACCGGAAAAGGAGGCTCATGCAGCAACACACGTTACCCCCTAACCATCAAATACAGGATACCCCCAATCAGCTGGAGGATAAAGTCCTAAAAACAGCTGCCATGTTTTTTGGTCAGGATCTTCTTCCATACCTGGGTGTCAGGGGGCGGATTACCGGCCTTGTTCCCACAGAACAGATTCACCTTGAACTTCGCAGGATGGAAGAAGATTTTAACTATATGATGGAAGACGGCTCCCTGCGGCATCTGGAGTTTGAAAGTGACAGCATTACTTCCAGGGATCTGCGGCGTTTCAGGGAATACGAAGCTTACTTAAGCCTGATATATAACTGCCCTGTTATTACCACAGTTCTATGTACTTCCCATGTCAGGCGAATTAAACAGGAACTCGTCACCGGCATCAATGTATACCGCATCCAGGTAATCCGTATCAAGGACCGGAACGCGGATAAAATTTTTAGGAAAGCGGAAAAGAAAATGAAAAAGGGGGAAAATCTGACCAGCTCTGACTTATTTCCCATCCTGCTGACCCCTTTGATGTCCGGAAGTATGGAAGAATGCATGCGCATTTGCAGAGGAATTGATATTCTTCAATCAGACCATGTAGCTGTATCAAAGGAAAACCTTCGCCGCATGGAAGCCATGTTTTATGCCCTGGCCATCAAATTTCTCGACAAAACAGAATTAAGGAAAGTAAAGGAGAAGATTAATATGACCCTGCTCGGACAGATGCTTATGGAGGATGGAATTGAAAAGGGAGAAATGACCAAGCTCGTATCTCTGGTCATGAAGAAAATGAAAAAAGGACTTTCCCCGGAGGAGACAGCAGAGTTGCTGGAGGAAAGCCCGGATTGCATCAGCCGGATTTACGCCGCAGTGCAGGCCAATCCCGGTCTGGATGAAAATGGAATTTTTGAATTTATGAAGAGAAAGGATAGAGAGAAGGACTAATATCCTCCAATAATCATTACCGCACATAAAGCCCGGGTATTTTATCTCTTATAATAATCCGGGCTTTTTATTTCTCTTTTCACTTCACCGTCATCACAAACCGTTCCCTGTCATCCTTCACGTTATACCGGTACCGGTCCTCTTCCGCCTGGGCATACCGCACCTCACAGCATCTGATTCCCAGCCGCCTGGCCGTATCATTGGTATAGATGTCCATGGTGATTTCCACCGGATATCCCATGTCATAGCTGAACCGCACATCACGGAATTCATTGTTGATACACGTCTCAATCATCTCCCCGGCAAATGCCTCCTTATCTCCTATGTACAGCTTATTCGCAACAATGGTTATGTGTTCTGTCCTCTTTCCATCCCGTGAGGAGGATATGGTATTCCTCACCGACACGCCCCTTCCCCACTGCAGATATATACAAAGAGCCATCAGAATCAGTGATGCATGCATCCGTCTTTTTCTCATTCCGTCTTTTCCCCCACCTGTATTATTATACATATTGTACTTTAATACAGCTTATATTTCAATACATCCGGAGATATACTTATCTGGAGCTTATACAGAAAGGCGGGGACGGAATGCATATTGAGATTGATTTGGAGCGTCTGCTAAAGGAAAAACATAAAAGTAAAAACTTTGTGTGTGAAGAATGCGGCCTGCAGCGGACTCAGTTCAATAATTACTGCAAGAACAAGGTTTCCCGCGTTGACCTTACCATTCTTGCCAAAATGTGCGCTTGTCTGGACTGCACGCCCAATGATATTTTGAAAATAGTAAAAGAGACGGCAAAAGATGAATAGAACACATGACGCCATGTGAAGCTGTTCATCTTTTTTTGCGCCTGTATTTCCAAAAAACAAAATGCAGCGGCTAAATTCAATCCATTCTGGTGTCATATCTTGCAAGATTTTCCCTTCCCATTGTGTTAAAATAGCAGAAAAGCAGTTTAAAAGGAGCGGCAAAATGATACAGGAGCAGGAACAGCGCCGGGTCTATTATGATAAAGACCTTAAAATAGAAGCCTATAATCTGAGCGGGGTTGTACAGAAATTCCCCAATCATTTCCATGAATATTACGTCATAGGCTTTGTGGAGGGCGGAAAAAGACATCTCTGGAGCCGTAACAAAGAGTATGATGTCAGCGCCGGGGATTTAATTCTCTTTAATCCCAGGGACAACCATTACTGCGCGCCCATAGACGGGGAACCGTTGGACTACCGTGCGGTCAACATCGATCCCTCTGTCATGGAGCAGGCGGTAAGGGAAATCACGGGCCGGGAATTTATGCCCCGCTTTACCCAGAATGTGGTGTACCGCAGCGACATAACCCAGTCCGTATCCGCCCTGTACGGAGCCATATTGCGGCGGGCCACAAGGCTTGAAAAAGAAGAAGCCCTGTTCTTTCTTCTGGAGCAGGTACTCCAGGAATATGCCGCCCCATTTAAGGAAGAGGATATATCCCGGCCCGATGACCGGATCCAAAACCTGTGCACCTACATGGAGGACCATTTTTCAGAAAATATAAGCCTGGATGAGCTGCTGTCCATGACCACCTTTGGAAAATCCTATCTGCTGCGCTCTTTTACAAAGCAGGTGGGCGTTTCTCCCTACCGCTACCTCCAGACGATCCGCCTGGACAAGGCCAAAAAATTCCTTGAACAGGGCATGCCTCCTGTGGAAGCAGCGGCCATGGCCGGATTTTCAGACCAGAGCCATTTCACCAACTTCTTTAAGGAGTTTATCGGGCTCACACCCAGACAGTATCAGAAAATATTCGTATCAGAACCTGATGAAGAGCAAAAGGAGCATTATCATGAATCATAACCGTACCGCCGCAGGCCATCTGGCCGCATTTGTCACCATCCTCATATGGGGAACCACCTTCATATCCACCAAAGTCCTGCTTCGGACATTCAGCCCTGTGGAAATCCTGTTCATCCGGTTTGTCATGGGATATCTGGCGCTGTGGCTGGCCTGCCCCCGTTCCCTGCGCCTTACATCCGCCCGGCAGGAGGGACTCTATGCAGCGGCGGGGTTCTGCGGTGTTACCATGTACTATCTCCTGGAAAACATCGCCCTTACCTATACTCTGGCATCCAACGTGGGCGTCATCATCTCCATTGCCCCTTTCTTTACCGCCATCTTGGGCTGGATGTTTCTGGGAGGAGAGAGACCACGCTTCCGGTTCTTTGCCGGATTTCTGCTGGCCATGGCAGGCATCAGCCTGATTAGCTTTGGCAATGAGGCCGCTTTATCCCTTAACCCCACAGGAGATTTACTGGCCGTGGCTGCCGCAGTCATATGGGCCGTGTATTCCACCCTCACAAAAAAAATCAGCGCATTGGGCCACGGCACTGTCCAGAGTACCAGAAGGACCTTTTTTTACGGAATTCTATTTATGGTGCCGGCTCTGACCTTCATGGACTTTTACGTGACACCGGCTCAGTTTACTGACATGAAAAATATCCTGAATCTTTTATTCCTGGGGCTGGGTGCATCTGCACTGTGTTTCGTGACATGGAACACAGGCGTAAAGATACTGGGCCCCGTAAAGACCAGCGTATACATCTATATGGTGCCGGTCATCACCACCCTGACTTCGGCCCTTATATTAAAAGAACCGGTAACAATACCGGCTGCATTGGGAATTATCATGACACTGGCCGGATTATTTTTATCCGAACAGAAAACCACGAAAAAAGGAGAACCAAAGATATGGACCACCAAAATGAAAAATGTGTAATGGTAATCGACGAGGAGCTGCCCACCGGCATCATAGCCAATACCGCCGGGATCATGGGAATCACCCTGGGAAAAAAACTCCCCGAAACAGTTGGGCCGGATGTATCCGACCGGAACGGAAGGTCCCATCTGGGCATTATCGCGATTCCGGTTCCCATCCTGAAGGCAAGTAAGGAAAAGTTAAAAGAGCTGAGGCTTAAGCTTTACGAACCCAGCTTTTCAGAGCTGACAGTAGTGGATTTTTCCAATGTGGCGCAGAGCTGCAATGACTACGACGAATTCACATCAAAAGCCGCCCAGACAGACGGCGACAGCTTCCAGTACTTTGGGGTGGGCATCTGCGGCGCCAAAAAATTGGTTAATAAACTGACCGGAAACCTGCCGCTGTTGCGATAGGAAGGAGATGCAAAGGATATATGGGGAGGGGAAAGGTGCATCCGTCCGTAAGCAGAATGGTGACGGGGAGACGGACGCGGGCTGCGGAAACATTCGCCTGCCGCCCTGGGTCCCCGGTTCTCACGGACGCGGCTCCCCCGCAAGTCCGCGTCCCTCTTCCCGCACCCTCTGGATATGGATGGCCAGAAAGGCTGCCTCCTGAGAGGCCACGGTTATACCCAGCCGCTTTTCCATGTTCCTGCACACATCTACTGCCGCCTGGTACGGCCCAGGAAAGGACTCTCTTGCATATGACTCCATGTCCAGGCTCACCGGCTCACCCTTTCGGATGCGGGCAATCATATACCGCAGATGGCTCACCAGACGGTTGTACCCCAGGGAGTCCGCCGCCAGCTTTATGCCCATTTTCTCTTCTATGCCGCGGATACTGTCCTGTACCAGCCTGGCCATATCCATGGAATGGGCCACGTTCTCCTCAGATGACCCGGCGTGAATGTGAAGGGTAATATAGCCCACCTCGTCTTCGGAGATGGAGATGCCTGTCATTTCCCGTATGATTTCCCTGCCTTCCATGGCTGCCTGGTATTCCCGGTCAAACAGGGCTTTGATATCCTGGTTAAAGGGATTTGGAAGCTCCCTTCCTTCCCTGGCCCGGCCTGCGGCCAGGGCGATATGGTCCGCCATGGGTATCAGTATGTCTGAACTGATGTCCCCCAGCGTTTTCCTGGCCGACTCAATTATATTTCCTGCCGCCTCGATGAAAACCGGGTCAATGCTGTTCACCTGCTGCAGCGCCGTGGACTTTCCGGTCACAAGCTCATACCGCTTTGCCTCTTTCACCTGCTCCAACCGCTCCCCGGTCCGGTGGCCGAAGCCTATTCCGTTTCCCAGCAGAATCAGTTCCCTGCCGGTATCTCCATCTAAAACCAGTATTCCGTTGTTGTTTAATACTTTGATGATGCGGTACATAAAACCCTCCCCGTCCTCAGTGCTGCCGGACTTTGCCGCGCGCCGCGCTGCTGTCCTTTCCTATACGGACATTATACCTAATATCCCAAAAAACATCTACATTGGGATGGGATTTTTCCGCCCCGGCATATCATATCTATCTCTTATGGGAATCCCTTTTTCGGATTTACGCCTTTAATACCAGCCGATTTCATCCAGCGCCCGTACCTCCCCTGTCTTAACCATATGAATCTCACGGCCTTCTGTCAGACCGGTAAATACAGCCATGCACGCCTCGGACGCAGCGTTGGCCTTTATATATTCCAGGTCGAATTCCATTAGTTTCTGGCCTTTCTTTACCTTCTGGCCATCCGTCACAAAGGTCTCAAACCCCTTTCCGTCAAGCTTCACCGTATCCACGCCGATATGCAGCAGATACTCCATTCCGTCCCCGGTCTTCAGGCCGATGGCATGCTTGGAGGGAAATACAAACAGCACCTCGCCATCCTCCGGCGCCAGCACCTGCCCGTCTTCTGGTGTCACCATATAGCCGTCGCCCATGGCCTTGCTGGAAAATGCCTGGTCCGGCGCTTCTGTGATGGAAGCCGCTTTGCCGTTAAAGGGCGAACAGATAATGTGTTTTTCCTGGCCGGATTCAGTATCTTCCTCTAAAGCCTCATCCGGTGCGTCTGCAAGATACTGCTCCAGATTGGATTTTATCACAGTCACGTTAGGTCCGTAAATCACCTGGATTCCCTGACCCTTTTTAATGACACCCACTGCTCCGGTGGCCTTTAACAGCTTCTCATCCACCAGAGACGGGGTCTCCACGGAACATCTGAGACGGGTGGCGCAGCAGTCCACGGAGGTAATATTTCTCTTTCCGCCCAGTCCTCTGGCAATATCCATGCTGAGGGCGTCTCTGTCTGCGCTGCCTCCATTTCCCGTGCCGGACAGCCCGGCCGCGCCTGCTGCACCCGCTGACTTCCTGGCGTTCACATCTGCTTTTGTGTAAAGCTTTGTCTCCCCGTCCTCATCCTCCCTGCCCGGAGTCTTTAAGTCAAACTTCTTAATCAGAAAACTAAAGATAAAATAGTACAGCAGGAAATATATGATACCTACCGGAATAATTCTCATCCAGCTGGTCTTTGCATTTCCCTGAAGAATGCCGAATATGAGCAAATCCAGAAACCCGCCTGAAAAGGTAAGCCCCACCGCTATATTCAGTATATGGGCAATCATATAGGCGCTGCCTGCCAGAACCACCTGTACGGCAAAGAGCATGGGCGCCACAAACAGGAAGGAAAACTCAATGGGCTCTGTAATACCGGTCAGCATGCTGGCCAGGGCTGCCGACAGGAGAAGTCCTCCTGCGGCCTTTCTCTTTTCCGGTTTTGCCGAACGGTACATGGCCAGGGCAGCTCCCGGAAGGCCGAATATCATAAAGATAAACTCACCGGAAAAATACCTGGTGGCATCTGCGCTGAAATGAATCACATCCAGCGAAGCCAGCTGTGCGAAGAAAATGTTCTGGCCGCCCTGAATCAGATTTCCGTCCACCATCATGGTGCCGCCCACAGCGGTCTGCCAGAACGGCATATAAAATACATGGTGAAGTCCAAAGGGAATCAGCGCCCTCTTTATAATACCGAAAATCAATGTGCCCGCATATCCGGTCCCTGTCACCAGACCGCCCAGGGCAAATATGGCGTTCTGCACAGCCGGCCATATAAAATACATCACCATGCCCACCCCCACATAGGCCACCGTGGATATGATGGGCACAAAACGGGATCCGCCGAAAAATGAAATGGCATTGGGCAGCACAATCTTGTGGTAGCGGTTGTGGAGCGCCGCCACTCCCAGACCTACGATGATGCCCCCGAACACCCCCATCTGCAAGGTCTGGATGCCGCACACAGAGGCAATGGTTCCGTCCAGGACTCCGGGGGCAATGGTGCCGTCCGGAAGGATTTTTCCCGTGATGGTCAGCACTGCGTTAATGGATACATGCATGACAAAAAATGCAATCATGGCGGAAAGGGCCGCCACCTCTTTCTCAGCCTTGGCCATGCCGATAGCTACTCCCACTGCAAATATAATGGGGAGATTGTCAAATATTACATTTCCGGCCTTGGCTATGATGACCAGCAGGGCGTTTAACATGGTTTTGTCGCCCAGTATCTGTTCCAGCCCATATGTCTGAATGGTGGTGGCATTGGTAAAGGAACTGCCGATACCTAACAGCAGTCCCGCCACCGGCAGCACTGCAATGGGAAGCATGAAGCTGCGTCCCACTCTCTGAAGAACACCAAAAATCCTGTCTTTCATTTTCCTTCTCTCCTGTCTTTTTCGTCCAACCGCGCACCCTGGCTGTCCGGACACAAAAAAGGCATTAACTGTTAAGAACACTGTCTCCAATGTCCTCTTTCAGTTAATGCCTGCATCACCAGTAACACGCTCTTTATTCTGTTGCGCATTTAGTATAAACAAAAGATGGGATTCATGTCAATCTGAATTGTGCACTAATTTTATTTTCCTTTTTGTGCAAATATGCCAATTCACCTTTTCTATTCCAGCGTCAGTCCAAAGTCCAGCTCATAGTAATTCCCCTCGCTGTCCCGGTAGGCATAAGCCTTTCCATTTTCATCCTTCATGGACTCCGGCATGTATTTGTCCTTGTGGTACCCAGGCACGTCGTTGCGGGATATGCATATGCCGTCCCGGTCCACCCGGATAACGCTGTCGTTCCTTGGAAGGGTAATGGGCATCCTGCCCGTGGGCGCACACCTTCCCATGATGACGTCCAAAACCGCATCCGTATAGGTGTCAAATCCTGCCAGAAGGGCATCTGAACAGGGTTCCACGTTCCCCACCTCCCAGGCCAGGGTGAAATTAATATTGGAAATCACCTTTCCCCCTCTGCTGTGAAGGGACTCGTATATTCCGCGGATTCTCCCTGCCCCCGACAGGGTAGTCTCCTGGTGGAAGGAATCAGCCGGGCGGCCCTGGGTGTCCACATCCCGCACCTGCTTGTTCTCACAGATATCCAGTTCCAGATACCCCTTGGTGGAATGGAAGTATTCTCCTGAGCTTGGCCGGATAAACAGAATAGCGAAATCAGCTTCCCTGTAATCCTCTGTCAGCTCCGCCTGAAACCTTCCTGCAAAGGACGTTCTGACTGCGTCCGTTTCCCTGGCGGCAGCCTCCCCCTGGCAGCCAAAGCATTCCACATATACCTTCCTGCCTGCTGTCTTTTCCCTATCCAGGGGAATCAGGCCCTCTTTGTTTTTTAAGAGCACCACGGACTGCTGATGTACCCGGTAAGCGTCCTCCCAGTGTTTCTTTGTGGCTACCACCTGCTTTGCTGTCTCAGGGTCACGGTATGGGTTGTCGAACATGCCCAGTTCAAACTTTTCCTTCAGGGTCCTGGTCACCGCCCTTGTCAGAGCCTCATCGGTCAGCACCAGATCACCGGCCCGGTACCCCTGGGGCACCGGATGGCCCTGGGCCGTGTAATATCCGTTCCTGCCGCGCTCATATGCTTCCCTGGCGGAAAATACATCCAAGGACCCGCTGATGATATCCACTCCGGTATTGACAGCCAGCGCGATTCTGGAAGGCACATCCAGCTCCTCCACCCCCCAGGCCATCTTGTTGGAGATGCCGGAGTCGCTGTTCACATATCCCTCAAATCCCATCTGCTCCCGCAAAAGCCCCTGTATGAAGGCCCTGTTAAACGCAAAACCTACCGGCTTCATCTCCATGACATCTCCGCCCGGACCATACTGGGGCCTGCTCTTGGCAGCTGACGGTTTGGCGTAATATGGCATAATGGAGGAAGCCTTTTTCTCTATGGCTGTGCGGAAAGCGGGCAGATGGTATGTGCGCAGGCTGTCCTCTGTCTGGTACACATTCCACTGTCCCTGGACATAATGGGGGTCGAATCCGTTTTCCCTGGCTCCGCCTCCCGGGAAATGCTTGATGGTGACAGCGACTCCGTCTCTTGTCACGCCCCGGCTGCTCCCCTGTATGCCGGGAATCAGACGCTCCATGATGGTGCACACAAGCCCCGGATCCTCACCAAAGGTTCCATAGGACCTCTGCCATCTGGGGTCTGTCATGACATCGGCCATATACATATACCCCTTTTTCATTCCCACTGCATCCCATTCCCTCCGGATACACTCTGCAAAGCTGTCTATGAGTTCCGGTCCGCTGCCCCTGACAGCTGCCGCGATTCCCAAGGTCCCGGGCCAGGCGGCAAACACGCCTGCCGCATCGTTCATGCCGAACACAATTTCCCCGTGCTCATTCCTGGAATTGGAAAGGACCATCACAGGCAGGGCATGGCCGGTTCCCTCTGCCACCATGTTAAGCTGGTTAATCCAGTCCGCCAGCTCTCCCGGCCCCGGATTCTGACGCAGGATGAAATGACGTATACCCATTTCTTTTAATGTGTATGTGGTTCCGTAAGTCTTTTCCACATTAAAGATAGACTCGTCCTGCTCCACAATTTCCTCGTTGAGAAGACCGCTTTCATCTACCTTTGTCCTGTCCTCCTGGTAAATTCCCATTTTCCAGGAATTGACAAACAACATGCCGATTTTTTCGTCAGCAGATAACTCTGCGGCCAGGGAAGCCGCCCTCACGGCGGGAGTGTTGCGCCAATCCTTATAGGGAGCCAGCCTCCCATCCCCTGTCAGGTCCCTGAAATACAGCCCGTCTTTTTCAATTACCGGCCTTACGGTAACTCCGATGACAGGACCGTTTTCATTTTTATAAAAACGAATGTTAGCTGATGCCTTGTTCATATTGTTCCGTTCCTTCCTGCGTTTACGCTCTTTCTCAGTTTTATTACACTGCTCCTGCAGCTGCTTCCTCAGCGCCGTCCGGGCGGATTCCCTTTCCGGCCAGTACTTCCTTCCTGTTTTCCAGCTCTTCCTGGATTTCAGCCATTTTCACCTTATCCAGATTGTACCAGCGCATGGCTATGATTGTGGCGATATGGCCCAGGATAGGCACGATGCAGAAACATACCATGATGGCCATGTTAAAGGTGGAGTTTACAGGTTCATTGGGCTTTATCACCACATTTCCCACCCCTGCCAATGTCAGGGCAAATCCCTGAATCATGGCGGAAAAGGAGGATATGATTTTATCAATAAAGGAGAACATGGTCCCCATCATTCCGGGTACAAAACGGCCGCTGCGGTACATTTCATAATCCGTACAATCGGCAATCATGGGGATGATACCTGAGTTTCCCATACTGGCCAGGCATTTCTGCACCAGGAACATTCCCAGGAATATGGCCGGCACTTTGGGGTCAGGTCCAACCACAAACATGATGGCCAGCATAATCATGGATCCCCATGTTCCCACAAGGAAGGTGCGCTTAAGGCCAAACCTTCTGGACACAAACACACCGCCGATGGAAATGGCTACTAACGGCGCGATGAGGATACTTGAAAATACACCCTGAAGACTGGAATTCAGCAGCATATTGGCAAACAGATATGTCATGGTGCCGCTCATGAGCAGCTGCCCCAGTTTATCCGTTGCAGCAGAGATAATCAGCATCTGAATGGGACGGTTGTGCATGACGATATCCTTGTAATCCCTGAACTTTACCTTTGGCTGGGAACCTGCCTGGCCAAAGAATTCAGGCCGGTCCTTTGCGCTGATTCCGATGATGGCAAGGATGGTAAACACAAAGGATATCACCGCAAGAATGACAGCCGCCTCCTTCCACATGGCAGGATTTATCATACCCAGGCCCTTTCCGTTCTCACCCGCAAATTCCCCAACCGAATATTTTTCAGCCAGTATGGTGGTGATGAGCATGGGCACAAGAGCGCTGGCCATCTGGGTCAGAACACTGTCAAACCCGGCAAATATGGGACGCTGTTTGGGATTATTGGTAAGCACAGCCTGGCCTGCCTTGGTAACAACGGTCTGACAGGTATAGCCGATAATATAGATAATATAAAATACCGTGGTAAACATATATTTCCTGGAAATTCCCCAACCGGACGGCGTATTGAAAATCACAATCAGGCTGCACCAGATAATGATATTGCCCACAAGCATGTAAGGCCTGAACTTGCCGAAGCGGCCGTTGGTCCGGTCCACTAAAAATCCCACCAGCGGGTCCGTAACAGCGTCAAAAATACGGGTTCCCGTGGCAATCAGGCCCACAATGGCCGCAGCCAGCCCAAGGACATTCTGGGTAAAGTACGAATACTGCATCATCAGGAACATGGCGATATTGGTGGCGCAGTTATTCAGTGAAAAGAATCCAATCTGCCATAATTTCGCGTTGTTATACTGTTTTACAACACTTTTATTCTTCTCCATTATATATAGTCTCCCTATGTTCACACATTTTCATTTTTTGTTTGCCGGCTTTATGTTTGTAACAATATTCTAACACACTTGATTTTAAAGAGTTAGGATTATATAATATTATTTAGTAATATCTTGTCATAGTTATTTGGCCGATTCGTACAATATTTTATTATTTTTTTGTGCAAATCCTATAGAATATATCATTCAGGGAGAAATATAATGGAAGAACATGAAAAAGCGCTCATATCCAGACAATTTATAGAGGTCATGCTGAAGGTCCCCGTCATCCTGTGTCCCGGGCGAATAGAAGCCATCGAAACCGGCATCAAAGAATACTTTCCGGATTTCATCAAAAACAGCTTCCCCTTTTTCATAACCCGTTCCATGGCGGAGTCCTTACAGACGGGAACCCTGTATCACATAACGGATTTTATAAATCTTCATTTTAACCTGTTCCTGTATGGCGGGGGGACTCAGCTTCTCATCGCCGGTCCCTATCTCTCCCATCCGGCAGATACTGCCTTTTGCGAGCAAATTCTCCAGGATAACGGGAAAAATCTGTCCCTGCTTGTTCCCTTCAGCCAGTTCTGCCTTAGCCTGCCCGTAGTAGGCAGCTCTCAGATGCTGGAAGTGATGCGGACCGCCATGAGGGTCATTACCGGCACGGACCGGGAAATTCCCTATCTCCACTATGAGCCGCAGAGACATTATACCCAGGAGATATCAAACCTGTCGGCTGAGGGTGTGGACGAGGCATCCATGGAACTTCTGGAACACCGGTACTATTATGAAAAGCTGCTCTTGCAGGAGGTCGCCCAGGGCAGCCAGGATCTGGCCCTTAAGTATTACAGGCAGTTCTCACAGGAGAGCCGGTCCATTGTCCGTACAGAGGACCCGCTGCGCACGGCAAAGAACCTGGGTTTTTCCCTGAATACCATGCTCCGCAAAAGCGCTGAGACCACCGGCATCCATCCTGTGTATCTGGACATTATCTCATCCAACTTTGCCATGCTCATTGAAAATGCCAACAGCATACGGGAAGCAGAGGAATGTAAATCCCAGATGATAAGCGCCTACTGCCGGTTTGTCCGTAAAAACCGTCTGGACCAGTACTCTCCCCTGGTCCGCAAGGCCGTCACCTATATCCGCATCCACCTGGCTGACCAGCTCACCCTTGCAGGGATTGCAAAGGGCATCCGTGTAAGCCCCTCCTATCTCTCCCGCCTGTTTAACCGGGAGACGGGGGACTCTGTGTCCAACTTTATCACAAAAGCCAGGGTGGAAAAGGCTGCCGGACTTCTCTCATTTTCCGGCATGTCTATCCAGAACATTGCGTTTTATGTGGGGTTTGGGAATTTGAATTACTTTAGCAGATGCTTTAAGAAATATAAAAAGATGACGCCCACTGAGTACAGGGCGTCATCCTCCATCGGGGTGTAGGGCCGGCTATTCTTCCGCCTGCACCTCCATGTTTCCCACATATTTTCGCTCCATCTGATGTCTGGCTTTGCGGTTTTCCACGCTGTCAAACACGATGGAAAAATCATAATCCTCAGGGTACAGCTCACTGGCTCTCACCTTTAGTTTCAGACGTTTCTGGTTTACCAGGCGTTTTTCACGCTTTACCTGGACAAGGACATTTCCGGTCTGATCCGCCGGCCTCACAACAATGCCAATCTCCCCCTTTGGAAGGACCTCTACACTGTCGCCTCTGGTATACCCCTCCTCCGGGCCTGCGGCAGCCGGTTTTCTCTTTATGGGGACAATGCAGGGAACCAAAATCCGCTCCAGCCCTCCCGGCCATTGTCTTCCCGGTGATTTTTCCAGCGGTTTTTCCTGAGACCTTTCCTGCGGTTTTTCTCTGGTCTTATACAGTGTTTTCTCCCTGGTCTTTTCCAGCGGCTTCTCCAGCTCTCCCCCGTCTCCGTAAGCCTCAGAGGCGGCTGTCCGAATCATATCCTCCGGCATGCCCAGCCTCTTTGCAATATAGAGGGCGCAGCTGTCCCCGGTCTTTCCCATCTCCAGTCTGTATAGGGGACGCAGGTTTTCCCGGTCAAAGGCCATTCTGGCGCTGATAAGTTCTGCATGGCGGCCCGCATATGTCTTAACCTCCGGATAATGGGTGGTGACCAGGTAAAGGCATCCCCGAAGCCTCAGCTGCTCCAGTATGGCAATGGCAATCCCCATTCCCTCAGCCGGATCCGTGCCTGATCCCAGTTCATCCAGAATCACCAGACTCTCCCCGGTGGCCCGCTTTAATATCTCCAGCACATTGGTGATATGGGCTGAAAATGTAGACAGGTTATCCAGAATATCCTGACCGTCCCCAATATCGCATAATACCAGGTTGCGCATGGCGATGTCCGCCTCCCGGCAGGGCAGGTGCAGGCCGGAGCAGGCCATGAGCACAAACAGTCCCACGGTTTTGATGGCAACGGTTTTCCCTCCTGTATTGGGGCCTGTGATAACCATTCCCCGTGTTTCTCCCCCCAGCTTAAAATCCAGGGGCACATTGGAATCCCCCGGCAGCAGGGGATGCCTGGCTTCCTTCAGGCATATGATGCCCTGGGTATTGACGGCCGGTTCCCTGGCGTCCATCTGCGCGCTGAGCTTTCCCTTGGCAAACACAAAATCCAGTTTTGCCAGCAGAGCCAGGTTCTCCTTAAACCCGTCCTCCTCCATGGCAATCCTGTCCATAAGCGTGTACAGGATACGCCTCTCCTCGCAGTCCTCCTCAATCCTGAGTCCCTCTATCTCATCCTGCATCCTGGCAATGGTTTCCGGCTCTATAAATACAGTAGAGCCGCTGGAGGACCGGTCTATGGTACTGCCCGGTATTTTAGATTTATACTCCTTTTTAACCGGCAGGCACAGCCGTCCGTTCCTGGTGACCAGAAAGGATTCCGCCATAAACTTTTTCTGTGATTTTAAAAGGGCTTCCGCCTTATCCTTGATTTTTTCTTCCAGAAGCTGCAGGTCCCGGCGGATATCCCGGAGTGTATTGGACGCGCGGTCGTCCACCCTGCCATGGCGGATAGCTCCCTCGATTTCCTCCTTCAGCTCCGTCATAAGCCTGAGGTTTTCCCCATAGCAGGACAGCGGAATGCCATAGGACATTCCCTTGTCCAGATATGACCTGACCCGCCTGACCGCAGCCAGGAACATGCCGATTTCCTCCATCTCCTCCGGCGTAAGCAGCTCGCCGCGGACAGACCGGGCCACAAACTCCGCCGTATGTTCCATGGCCGGCATAGGAGGCGTGCCCGCCAGCTCTAGCATCTGCCTGGCCTGGGTGGTGTCTCTCATGCTTCTTCGCAGTTCCCCCTCTTCCATGCAGGGCACAAGCCCTCTGGCCATCTCCCTGGCCTCTGCTGAATTGGCAAGGTCTGCCAGCTGTTCTCTTATGATATCAAATGCAACTGTCTTATATGCTTCAAATGTTCCGTTCATTGTTCTGTCTGTTTCCTCTCTGTTTCCTTGTTTATCCATGTTCCCTGTGGGGAATATCTGACAATATCGAATGGGTTTCAAACATAAAAATGGAAGACAAAAAAACCTACGGACATCCACTACAGGCAATGTCGCATAGGTTCCAAACGATACCATATGATTCATCTGTCATGGATTCCGGAGTACACAAAACCAAACCCGCCGGGCGGACAATCATTTCATGTACACAATGGGTTTATTTATCTTCCACAAACAGACACAATTAACAAAAAGACACCTCGCTTAAATATTACTGCATTTGATAATAGCAGATTTGAAGGCTCCAGTCAACATTTTTATTTCAAATTGTGCTATACTAAATTGTGGCTGAATTGTGCCATACGAAAAGGACAACAACAATCCGGAGGAATGACTGACATGCCTTTTGTTTCACTTATCATACCTGTCTACAATGCGGAAAAATATCTGCGGCGCTGTCTGAACAGCGCCATGGAACAGACCTTCCAGGACATGGAAATAATCGTAGTAAATGACGGAAGCCAGGATACCAGCCTGGAAATCTGCCGGGAATATGAAAAAATGGACCGCCGCTTCCGCGTCATCAACAAAGAAAATACCGGGGTATCGGACAGCCGCAACCAGGCCATAGAGACAGCCAGAGGCGAATACCTGCAGTTCATGGACAGTGACGACTGGCTGACCCCGGATGCCACGGAAAGCTTTGTCCATGCGGCCAGGAAATTCGACTGCGACCTGGTGGTTTCAGACTTTTACCGTGTTGACGGGGCTGTGTTTACGGAAAAGCAGCACATACGTGAACGGGGTCTTCTTACCAGGGCCCAGTATGCGGAATATATGATGCGGGAACCGGCTGACTTTTATTACGGTGTACTGTGGAATAAACTGTACCGCCGCAGCATTGTGCAGGAGCACCAGCTAAAGATGGATGAGGATCTGCGCTGGTGCGAGGACTTTTTATTTAACCTGAACTTCATCCGGTACGCCGGGCGGTTCACGGCCATCCAGACTCCTGTTTACTACTATATGAAACGGAAGGGCAGCCTGGTGAGCACGGACTGGAAAAAGGCCAATGCGGTAAAGCTGAAGCTGCGTCTCCTTAAGGATTATAAAGAATTGTACCAGAGCATGGACCTTTATGAAGAAAACAAGCTGAAAATCAACGCCTTTGCCGTATCCATTGCCAAAGACGGAGGAATCGGAGCCCCCATGAGCCGGCTCAGGAAAAAGCTGAGCGAGGAGGATTACATTGAGGATGAGCTTCCGGCAGGCTACACCCGGGTGTGCCACACGCTGGGTCCCATTTACGATGAGACATCCCGCATACTGATACTTGGAAGCTTCCCCTCGGTAAAATCCAGGGAACAGAATTTTTACTACGGCCATCCCCAGAACCGCTTCTGGAAACTGATGGCCCGCCTGTTTGAAGAACCCGTGCCGGAGACCACGGAGGATAAAAAGGGACTGCTGATGCGCCATCATATCGCGCTCTGGGACGTGGTGGCTGCCTGTGACATCAAGGGCTCCAGCGACCGGAGCATCCGCAATGTGATACCCACGGACTTAAACCGGATTCTCCGCACAGCCCGCATCGAAACAATCCTTGCCAACGGCGACACGGCCTTTCAGCTGTACCGCAAATACTGCCGGGAAACAACTGGAAGGGAAGCCGTCAAATGTCCATCCACCAGCCCTGCCAATGCATTTTTCACCCTGGACCGCCTGGCCGAGGCGTGGGGCCGGGAGCTGTTCTGACAAAGCAGGTGCAAAACCCGGATCCAAATTCCCCCAAAACGTCCCAAATCCTCAGATTTTTCTTGCCAAAGGCATATAAAACAAGTATGATGGAGATACACCTGAACATAATTATTCAATTATAATTATATATTGAAGGAGGCTGTACATGTTAGATAAAAAGGTAGCAGAACTGATCAACACACAGGTAAACAAAGAATTTTACTCCGCTTATCTGTATCTGGATTTTGCCAACTACTACAAGGACGCGGAGCTGAACGGCTTTTCCAACTGGTACCAGGTCCAGGCCCAGGAGGAACGGGACCACGCCATGCTGTTCATCCAGTACCTGCAGAACAACGGAGAGAAAATAACTCTGGAGGCCATCGCCAAGCCGGACAAGGTGTTTGAGGACTTCAGGGGACCTCTCACTGCCGGGCTGGAGCATGAAAACTATGTGACCGGGCTTATCCATGATATTTATGACGCCGCGTACTCTGTCAAGGATTTCCGCACCATGCAGTTTTTGGACTGGTTCGTAAAGGAGCAGGGCGAGGAGGAGAAGAACGCCAGCGAACTGGTAAAACGCTTCGACCTGTTCGGCCATGATCCCAAGGGACTCTATATGCTGGATTCCGAATTGGCGGCAAGGGTTTACGCCGCTCCCTCACTGGTGCTGTGATGGGGAAGGATAAGTACATATGTCCCTGCTTTAAGGTGACAAAGGACGATATCAAGAAAGCAATTGAAGAAGGTGCTGATTCCTTTAAGAAAGTAAAAAAAGCCACGCATCTGGCCGCAGGATGCGGCCACTGTAAATGCAGGGCTAAGAAGTATACGAAAAAGCGGCTGGGTAAGATCAAATAACATTCAGTTAAAAGCGTGTCCTCACACCGGAATATCTCATGGGGGACACGCTTTTTTACGTATCAGACCCTCTCAGATGCGGGCCGAAATCATCCTGAAAAAGTGGACATTCCCAAAGCATTTCCCCATTTCGTGTAATTCAACAACGGACGGCATCTCCTGCGGGTTCCATATCTCAATCACAAATGTGGCGAATCCGCACGGTTTCACATAGATGAGTTCCTCAAGCGAGGACGGCTGGTGACAGCAGGGCATCCGGATTCCCAGGTATTTAAATGCACTGCCGTCATATGCGGTGTCCATGGCCTTCTGCCAAAACTCCCTATCCACTTCACGTCCGCACCAGGGACAAAATATGTGCTCCAATTCTCCTGCGCAGTCAATGAACTGCACGCTTTTATAGTTGGTAAATGTAATTCTGCCGTTGGATGTCATCTTAAGCATTCCGGCAGCACATTTTATCTGATCATCCGTATATTTAGGATAATAGTATCTGGGAAATATTTTATATATGATATCTGACATCACGTTACCTCCTGCCAGGACCTGCCGCAATCTTACATATCAATCTTCCGGTCCTTATAATAATACATCCGGTCCCGATCCCCTATCTCCCTGAGTACGCGGCATGGGTTTCCCACTGCCACCACATTGGCGGGGATATCCCTGGTGACCACGCTTCCTGCTCCTATGACAGAATTATCTCCAATGGTAACGCCCGGCACCACCACGGCTCCCGCCCCTATCCACACATTCTCACCGATATGCACCGGCATATTGAACTGGATTCCTTTCCTGCGAAGCCCCGGTTCCACCGGATGGCCTGCCGTGGCAATGGTCACATTGGGCCCAATCATACAATGGGAGCCAATGTAAATCTCCCCGTCATCCACCAGTGTCAGGTTAAAGTTGGCATAGACAAAGTCCCCCATATATACGTGTCTGCCTCCCCAGTTGCTGTGAAGAGGCGGTTCAATATAGCAGTCCCGGCCAATGGAGCCAAACATCTGCTCCAGAAGGCCGGTGCGCCTGGCGCTTTCCCTTGGCCTGGTTGCGTTGTAATCATAGAGCAGCTCCATACATTCCATCTGTTCCTTCAGAATATCTTCGTCGCCCGGAAAATACAGGCGTCCCTCCTCCATGCGTTTTGCTGCGCTGTCACCGTCTCTTCCCCCGTCTCTTACCCCGTCTGTTCTCCCGTCCTGATTCCTTTGTTGGTTTCTCTCCGTCTCCATCCAAACTCGCCTCCCTTTCCGCCTATTTCCCAGCTATGGGAATCATTGTACTATATTACCGCTGGAATGAAAAGCAAAAAAGTGCTCTGCTTCACGTCCGCCTCACATTCCTTGCGGCAGCTGCGCGTGGGGCCCGCCGGGTGGCGGAAGGGGGATTTTAACATATCTTTCGTTCCACAGCCAGTCCCCCCTGGGATGCGCCGGACAGGGCCACTTCCCCGTCTTCCAGACGGTTTAGTTTTCTGAATACCGCTGCCATACAAAGCACTGCCGCCCCAAAGGAGATTACATCCGCCGCCGGGCCGGAGTACAGGGCGCCTGTCACCCCAAAAAATCGCGGCAGCACCAGGGTCAGAGGCACGCTTAACACAAAGTCCCTGAGGAGGGACAGCAGCATGGAGAGGGCGGGCTTTCCCATGGACTGGAGGAAAATGCTGCATGATTTCTGGATGCAGCAGAGCACAATCCCCCCCAGGAAAACGCGGAAAGCCAGCACTGCGAATTCATTGTACAAACCGTCCTCGCTGCCGAATACGCTGATAATCTGCACCGGAAATACCTCAAAACATATCAGGGACACCAGGCCCACACTGAACTCAGCTGCCATCATGGTTCTGAAAATCAGCTTCACCCTGCGCCATAATCCTGCTCCGTAGTTATACCCCACAATGGGCTGGGCTCCGGCCGCAATCCCCACCACAACAGAAATCACGATCTGGAATACCTTCATAACAATCCCCACCACGGTCATTGGAATATCCGCCCCATATTTTGACCCGGCCCCGTAAATTACCAGCACATTGTTCATAACCGCCATGATGACCACAATAGACACCTGGGTCAGGAAACTGCTGATTCCCAAAGGCAGGACATGCTTCAGTATCTCTGCGTCCGGCTTAAAGCTTACGCGCTTCAGGCGGAAGGATTTGGGCCTAAACAGATAATAAACTGCCAGCAGGGCGGATACAATCTGGCCGGTGATGGTAGCCAGGGCAGCTCCCTTCATTCCCCATCCCAGCACAAAGATGGCCACAGGGTCCAGAACCACGTTGAGCGCGCAGCCTATAAGGGTGGAAAACATGGCAAACTGCGGGCTGCCGTCTGCGCGGATAACGGAATTCATGGCATTGGCAAACATGAAAAAGGGGATTCCCGGAATGAGATATAAGAAATATTCCCTGGCATATCCTATGTTGTTCTCTGTTGCGCCGAACCCCCACAAGATACTGTCTCTGAAAAAGGCGTACAGCAGGGTGAGAACGATTCCGGAAGCAGTGATAAAGACCACTGCATTGCCCACGCTTCTGTGTGCATGTTCCCCGTCCCTGCGTCCCTGGCAGATACTCAGATAGGCGGCGCATCCGTCGCCCACCAAAAGAGACAGGGACAGGGCGATGACGGTCACAGGGAATACCACGTTGGTGGCGCCGTTTCCCAAAAAACCAATGCCCCGTCCAATAAATATCTGGTCTACAATATTATAGAGGGCGGACACCAGCAGCGACATGATGCAGGGTATGGAAAATCTCAGCATCAGCTTTCCGATGGATTCTTCCGCCATATATTGGTTTGTATTTTGATTCATAATAACCTCCGTTTTTTTATTTGCGCAAATAAAAAAGCCGCAACCTTCCGTGAATGGCCTTCACGGAAAAAGTTACAGCCATATTGCAGCTATTACTATACCATTTTTTTCAGAACACGGTAATACTCAAATATACACAAACTTTAGAGACATATAAATTGTGCAATTTTTATACACCGTGGGATTTTTATACACACTTCACTTCATTAGATACAATTCACTTTTCTATCGGAAAATACCGGATGAACCGGTAATGACTCCGTTCCATTCCCTCTCTCTCATAAAAGCGGTGGGCGCCCAGCCTTGTCCGGTTGGTGCTGACCTCAAAACGGACGCAGCCGGCTTCCCGGGCAATGTGGTACGCCTCCTGAAAAAGCCCATGGCCAATCCCCTGGGAGCGCATGCCGTTTCTCACTGCCAGCTCTACGATTTCCCCAATTTTGCCGCATCTGCACAGCATGGTGCCTATGCGCAGATTTAAGACTCCCGCCACTTCTTTATCCATCTCCGCCACCAGGCAGTGCATTTTGTCATCTTTCATATAATCCCTGTATGCCTCATGGAATCCCTCCTTGTCCAGGCTCATTCCCTCCAGCTCACAGAGCAGTTCATATATAGCATTCTCATCCTTTTGCGTTGCATAACGTATCACAGATATACCACATCCTTTCTGTGAACCATTGTATCACAAAATGAGTCATTCCGGTACCGGTTTACGCAGTGCGCCTGCTGGGGTTTGAACCCAGGACCTGCCGGTTAAAAGCCGGTTGCTCTTCCATCTGAGCTACAGACACATTCTTTCCTTTTTTCTCTTTTCTCAACCAGCCGTCCTTTCATCACCGCACTCAGCCACCAGTATGTCATTCACCGATTCTCCCAGAAGCAGACTCAGCGCAAACATATTGTCCAGGCTGGGCAGTGTGTCTCCCCGCAGCCACTTGTATATGGCGTTGGTGGTGGAAAATCCGAAATAGTCCCTGAGGTACGGGACGCTCAGTCCCTTTGACTTTCTCAATCTATTAATCCTCCGGCCTGTTTCCACCGGATTTATGACTGGATAATTCATCTTCGTCCTCCTTTTTTGAAGAGGGCGGCCGACGGGATTTGAACCCGCATAATCCGGAACCACAATCCGGTGCATTTCCATATCTGCCACAGCTGCCATTTTCCTTATATGAAACTAAAAAACCGCCTGCCCATACGGACAAGCGGCTAAAGGAATTCAGAAGATGATTCATCTAAATGAACGGTTCCTGAATATGCGCATACCATAAGGGCATCCAAACAAAACGCTGTTTGTGAGCGTCTTTCTGTACGTGATGTTTATGGCTTTTCTGCGCGTCTAAACGGAACATGTCATTTCCTCCCTTTCTCATTTTATGCCTTGATTCTAGCATGGATTTTACCGGATGTCTATATACCTGTGGTATACAGACAGGCTTGCAGACGGGCTTACGGCAGGTTATTCCGGCAGATACATTTCGTCCTCCATCCGGCAGAAGCCGTACCGCTCATACAGCGGCCGTCCCATGCCGGTGGCCTCCAGTGCAATGAAACGGATGCCGCGTCCCCAGGCTTCCTGTACCAGCAAATCCAGTGTTCTCATGGCAATGCCTTTTCTCCTGTACTCCGGGTCCGTATACATGTTCATGATATAGGCCTTCATTCCCGTTGGATTATGGTATGTGGGCATGACCTGATAGAAGCTGATTCCTCCGGTTCCGATAATCCGGTCCCCGTCGTATACAAGATAGGCCACATGGCTTCCATCCTCCAGACTTTTTTCATAATAAGTCCGGGATTCCTGTTCCGTCTGTCCCATATCCGCCGAACCATCCAGTTTGTTTGCCGCCCTCAGGACCTGGATTCTCGTCTTAACCAGGTCCTCCAGCTTTTCCATTCCCACCTTTTCAAAACGCATCCTACTCCGCCTTCCTTTGATTTCTTCCTGTTTTTTGATTTAAAGCTCCTAAATCGTCATAGAAGCATTTATAAGTATCTATATGAAGTGCCTGCTTTTAACTAAGGAAATTATACTACAATCCGGCGAAGTCAACAAGAACAAGGTAAACCTTGCAGCCGGAGCAGCCACACAGTCTGTCTCTGATATTGCGGATATAGTAATACGTCCTTATTGTAATTGTGGCAATTTATGTTTTCTTTGAAATTGTAATCATCAATTATAGACCCATAATTCTCTCCCAAAGTTTAGAAGCATCATTTCCGTCCTCTCATACAATGATTGTAATTTGTATTATGTCCACAGCAATGCTGCAGTTTCATTATTATTTACGTGACAAAAAAGTTTGTCTGTGGACAATAGATATAGCTTCTGTTTTGATGATTGCAGTAACAGTAATAGGACGGCTTATATCGGGAGTTCATTGGTTTACAGACATCGCGGCAGGCATTTTACTCTCATCAGCGTTAGTTGCTCTCTATTATTCCACCCTAAAATATATAGAGGAAAAGAAAGGCTGAGAATAAATAAGCCCGTATACTGCCGCACGACACAGAACCGATATACAGGCTCTGTCTGCTTCCCAGGGTGCCATTCTGTCCTGTCTCACTGACAGCAGGTTGTATCTTCACGGTATTCCTGAGCCTGGCCGGACTGGCGGACCGTTCTCCCCTGCTCCGTCTGATACATCCACCGGACCAGGCGGCCGGACCTGCCCGTCCTTATCTTACCATTACCTTCCCGGGCTTTGCCAACTCCTTTGAAGGCCACGGCAGGATGCTCATACCGGTCATAGGAGCCACGGGCCATATCACCCTGCGTGGCGTTCTGGTGGATATTATGGTTTTGGGGATATCACATGAAGAAGCCTTACCGGTCCCAGAAGGCCTGACACATAATTCCGGCTGTCCCGGTCCATGTTGTCCTCGTTCCAGTACCGGTTCCATCCCAGGGCCATTCCTTCGTCCACCAGCATGTGGCGCCGTTCATTGGAGGCCAGGTTGGATACCAATATGGTAATCTCATTTTCCCCGGGCCTGAGCAGGGAAGTGATGTCCGCCCTATAGGGACGCCACAGCCTTGTATCTGCCAGCCTGCCGTTGATCCAGATTTGGGCACAGTGGTTTACCCCGCCAAGCTCCAGCATGTACGTGCCCTCCAGTTGCTCCACGGACCATGTGTTTGTATACCTGCACCTTCCGGAGAACCACGGAAGTCCCAGCATACGCCAGTCCGAAAGATTGACAGCCACTGCCTTCATGGTTACGCGGATTGGCTGTTTCAGCCCGTCGCTGCATCCGCCTGCCGTTATCTGTATGGTAAGTATGTGAATGCGTTCATTGTCCGGGAGTATGTGTACGCCATTTTCCCAATGCACCTCTTTGCCGTCCAGCATACAGACCGCTGCTCCGGCTGTAACAGGCTCATATATAACTGACGCTCCGGCAGGTATTGTGACTGTATACCAGAGCTTTCTGGGATAGGTCAGGGTCTGCCCAAATAACGGAAGGTCCCCCCACGGCTTCAAAGGCGGTTTTCCCCTCTCCCAGGCTTTCAGCCACACATGCTCCAGACCTGTATAATTGAAATTCAGGACCTTGCGGACATCAAAGCCGGCTGCCGTAAACCGCCCGTCCGAATCCGGCTGTTCCCACCCTTTAATCAGACTGTCATTTACAATCCAGGTGCTGTCGCTTTTCACCACTTCCACGTTTGTTCCCTGAACGATGGTTCCTTCCATAAGAAGGGAAATGAACCGGTCTGGAGGCAGCTCCTCTGCGGAGCAGACATATACATCATGAAGCGGGTTGCGGTTTGTTACATGGAATGCCAGAATATTCTCCCCCTGGGTCAGCTGGCCCTTATCACCAAATACCACCGGCTCTCCGTTGCTGATTCCTTTGTAAACCATTGTCCCGTTGATAAAGCACTCAAAGGAATCCACCGCTGCCGCGCAGAACTCCGCCTTTTCAGGTACATGTTCCAGGAATACCGTCTTTCTGAAATACAGATCCGATGCATCCAGCTGGTCATTCCAGCTTCGTCTGCGTGTAATCCACCGTCCGTTCCAAAGGCTCATATGGCGGCCGCAGCTCCCCTCCTCCCCGGATTGGTTGCAGATCCGGATGGTCTCTGTTCCGGAGGTTACATCAGAGGTGAATTCTGCGATTGGGATTTCCAGAACCGTACTCTCTTCATTGTATGCCTTATCTCCATGATTCGGGCCGGACGGGGAAAGGGGAAGAAAATCCCATTTTCCTGTAATCCACTCTTCCACCCACCGGATATCCCCCGTAAGGGCCGGTTTTGCCTGTCTGATTGTATCTTCCTCCAAACCAAACAGTACGTAAACAGCTTCTCCCGGTTCCAAATCCATGTATATCAGGACACCGCTGCCGGACGGACGGCCTCCGCACATTTGGGCGGTGCCCGCCTGAGTGTATACAGCCTGCACCATGTCCCCTTTTTCAATATCCAAAAGGACCGGTGTAGAAGCATGGCTGAAAGACAGCACCAGGTTTCGCCTCTCATCGCTGCTGTTGGCCACCAGATAATAGTCAACATTCCCTGCCGTTCTATGATTCAAAAAGATGTCTCCGGGATTTCCGTAAATCACGGATGCGGACGGCGCAGCCAGTGCAGCTGCTGCTTCCGGAATACAGCTGATGCTGTGTACATTTTCCCTGAGGACCGTGTCCCAGTATCCGTTTACGCTGCATCCGTTCGCCCTATCCCCGCCAGACCAGTTCCTGTCAGACCTGTTTTCGCCGGACCGGTCCCCGCCAGCCTTGTCCCCGCCAGCCCTGTCCCCGCCGGACCGGTATTCGTCAGCCAGACCGGTCCTGTAAAACAGGACGCTGCCTCCGGCCTTTGTCCATGCTTCCAGCTTTTCCACGGTTTCTTCCATCAGGCTTCCCCCTTCCGGAAGGAGGAGCACTTTAAAACGCTGCTGCCCCAGGCACAGCTTTCCGTCACATATATGAGCATTTAAAATGGATTCCTCGTCCACCATATCCGTGTCCAGCTGGTGCTCAATCATACAGTTGAGGGCCTGGTGGAATCCGTTGTTTATGGCCTGGCCTGCGGGATTTTCCTCTCCGTTCTCCATATTTTCATCCATGTCCCCTATGGGATACAGGATGGCATAATCTACCACAGGATTTCCCTGGCTGTTCATGAAGGATAGACGCCTTATGTAGTCGGCAAATATCTTAAAATAGTCCCAGTAAGGATTCTGATAGAAAAAACTGGTGGGCCAGTCACTCTGGGAACCCTGGTGCTCACACTCGTAGTAGAATCCATGGAGGATGAACATTCCGGTTCCCATGGCGGCCAGAGTATTGATTCCCTTTTTAAATTCCTCCATGGTGCAGTTCCATCCCGCGCCTCCCAGGGCTTCCGACATAGCCCTCTCTTTTCCATATATTCTGGCCACGGACACAGAATACTTGGGCTCGCAGTATGTAATCCTTCTGGGATACCGGTACCGGTAATCGTGACAGTCAGAGCCCGGCACCATGAGATGGCGCATGGTCTTAAAATAATCGCCCTGCCTTCTGGGATGTTCCCACAAAAACTCCTCTGTGTGGCCTGTCAGCTTAAGACCGTATTTCCCGCACCAGTCTGATATCTGCCTGAAAAACGCTTCCTCATACATGGCGGTTACGAGGGAGAAATAATCCTTTCGCACCTGTTTGTCCCGCTCAGACGCGCCGTCCACAAGAGAGGGAAGCTCGTCCAGGATGTCATAACCATATGTCTCCCGGAACCGTCCTGGCAGCCGGTCCGTCCAGGGCAGGGGATTTCCCATCATGTAGATTTCGTCAAAAAAAATACCCGGTATCAGTTTCCCAAAATCCTCCCCCCACCGCTTTCTGTATTCCTCATGGGTCAGTTTTATGAAGGAGGCAATGGTTTCGGGATTCAGATAGTCCACGGCCTTTTCAAATACTTTTTCATAAAACTCATAGATAAAACCATCTCTTTTCACCACACGGTACGGCATTGATGACGGATTGGAGCCGCTTTGTCCCTTATCCTCCGGGGTGGCGGCATCCGGGGTGGCGGCGCCCTGATTTCCGTCGCCCTGACTTCCGCCGCCCTCATTTCCGGCATCTTCATTTCCGGCACCTTCATTTCCGCAGTCCCTATTCCCGGCATCTTTTTTCACCGCCCAGAGTCCCTTTGCCATGTTGTCCCTTCCCCGGGACAGTATCCTGGAAGGCTTTTGGAATCCATATTCAAAGGTACTACCTGCGGTGCCGCTGGGCCAGGCATACTCGTCGTAGAGCCAGGGGGCAAATCCCTGTTTCCTGGACTCCTCCACACAGACCCCGACAGCGTCCCACCACTCATCCTCCAGATAAGGAGTCTTAAGGTAGGCCCTGGGGTGCATGAAGCCCCCGTACACGCCTTTTTCCACCATCTGGCCAATCTGCCAGGCCAGACGTTCCTTTTTCAGTTCCCCGTTTAAGAACCAGAAGGCCAGCACGCTGTATTCCCTTCCCGGGTCCTTAAAATCACGAATCAAATCCATACCCTTCCTCCTATCCCTTCACCGCACCGGCGGCAATGGACTTAACAAAATTCTTCTGCATACACAGGTATACCACCACAATCACAAGAGCGCTGATGGACAGGGCTGCAAACACAGGAGTATAACCCACTGTCTCCGTTTTCTTATTGAACAGGGCCACACCCACAGAAAGCGTATATTTGCTCTCGTCCGTAATGGAGGTCAGGGCCCACAGGTATTCATTCCACACCTGCATGGCCGAGAGAATGGCCATGGTGGCCAGGATGGGCTTTGCCAGGGGCAGCATGATTTTGCGGAACACCTGCATGTTGCTGCATCCGTCCAGCTTCCCAGCCTCCATTAACTCATCGGGCAGATCCTCAAAATAGTTCCGGCAGATAATCAGTCCCATGGGAGCAAACCCCTGGAAATAAGGGAATACCAGGGCCGGAAGGGTATTGACCAGATGCATCCGGTTCACCATGGTAAACATGGGGAGCAGGATAATAGCCGTGGGTATCAGCAGATTGAAGATGATCATGTAATAAAAGAAGGTCTTGCCCGGAAATTTAAGCTTTGCAAAGGCATATCCGGCGCAGGTGACAAACACCAGGTTCACGGCAGTGGTTACCAGGGTAACCACCACGCTGTTCATGAAATACCGGGACATACCGGCATCGTTCCAGGCCGTGGCATAGTTTTGGAAATTGAGCCTGGCCGGCAGGGTCCAGATACTCTCCAGAAACTCAGTCTCTGTCTTAAGGGACTGGATGACCACCCACAAAAGGGGATATACGGATATAAAAAATGCCAGCAGCATAAAAAGAAACAGAAATAATTTATATACATTTTTCTTATTCATCATGAAGCCCTCCCTGCCCTTTTCTTCTGGACAATGGTTTTAACCGCCATAATCGCCACCATAATAAGCATCAGTATGACGGAGGCAGCCGTACCAGCACCGAAGTCCCTGTTTGTAAATGCCTTTGTGTAAATATAGGATGTCATGACGTCGGAGGCGCCTCCCGGTCCGCCCTGGGTCATGACCCATATCAGGTCAAAGAGCCTGAGTCCGTTGGTTACGGTCAGCATGGCCAGTACCGCGAAGGTGGGCTTTAAATAGGGGATGATAATGTAAAACAGCTTCTGCCGGAAATTAGCGCCGTCAATCTGGGCCGCCTCCAGGAAATCCTCAGGCATTTTTGTGATATTGGCATACATAATCAGCATATTAAATGGCTGGGATCGCCATATCCAGGTAACCGCAATGGCCCAGAGGGCTGTCTCAGGACGGCTGAGCCAGGCCTTTGCATACTTTCCCAGTCCTGCCATCTTAAGGAACTGGTCCACCGGTCCGATGGTTGGGTCATAGATGATTCTCCATATACATCCCACCACCACCATGGATATCAGATAGGGGATAAACAGACCCGCATTGAAGATTTTCTTGCCCGGTACGCCCACATACAGGATATAGGCAAACACAAACCCGATGGGAATGGCAAGAAAGCTGACCATGATAAGGTAAAATGTGTTCCACAGGGAACGGACAAACTTGGGGTCCGCCAGTACCTTGGCATAATTCTTAAGCCCCACAAAATGTTCCAGGGCTCCCAGACCATTGTACTTGTAAAAACTGGTCTGCAGCGCGTTGACAAAGGGTATGTAAAGGAAAATGACCATGACAATGATGGTGGGGGCAATCAGGGCCAGCGCTGTCATCATTTCCTTTCTTTCTTTTAATGTTTGGGATGATTTCATTGTTATATCTCCTCCTATTGGGACGGGCATTGCCAGATACGGCGCAGGAACCTGTGCCTGTTCCTGCGCCGCCTTGCCTTACAGCCTGATTTCCGGGCTATGTCTGGTGAAACTGCCTGTGATGATGCTGCCTGCGGTTATACCCTGTGTCAGTTCAGGTTGGACAGATAGGTCTCCTCATAGAGCTGGTTCAGCTGATCCGTCACATAATCTATGTCATAGGTGCCTAATAGGTAATTGGGCTCCAGATCCGTCAGGAACGTGTTCTGGATTTCCGTGGTTATGTTCACAGGCACGTAGATGTCGGGGATGAAACCGTTTTTGCCTGCATCAATATATCCCTGCATGGCCTCGTTGTCGCTGGTCAGTTCAAAATTGGTAAGTCCGGGGTTGATGAACTTTGCGTAATCTTCCGAAAACGCAGTCTTGGATGTCATGAACTTCACGAACTCGATGGCCTCCTCCTGGTGCTTAGAGGAATTGGTCACCGCCCAGATACTGCTGGATCCGCCCAGACATCTGGCGGGCTTTCCCTCCACGCCCGGCAGGGCATAGGAAGCCAGTTCCACTCCCTCAGGCACATTTTCCGTCAGGTAGGAAAGGTAGTTCGGCTGCAGCATAACCTGCACCAGTTCCTTCTGCACAAAGAGCTGCTGCATGGTCTCCCTGTTGCCGGTAAGGCCTGACTCCGGGAACCATCCCTGGTCCCACATATATTTGAACTTTTCAAGGCCCTTTTTCACGCTCTCAGAAGAAAAGGTCATGGAACCGTCCTCAAAGGCGTTGGGATTGGCGTCCAGCTCCTCACGGCAGTACTGGTCCCAGAAGATTCTCGGCCACCAGTCCATGTTCTGCTGCTGCATGGATACAGGAATCTTGCCTGCTGCCTTTATGGCCTCGCAGTTTTTCTCAAACTCTTCCCATGTGGACGGCACATTCAGTCCCAATTCCTTATACACGTTCTTATCGTAGATAACAGCCACCGTCGTCATGGTAAAGGGCACGCCGTACAGCTTGTCCGCATAGTCGGAACCAATTGCCTTAAGGGTAGCCTTACAGTTGCTTAAAAGAGTGGGGTTGATCGTCTCTCCCCAGTTTGCGTCCTTCTCATAATTCTGTCCCTTTTCCACTGCGTCAGTCAGGTCCACCAGCAGGCCGCTCTGCACCTGGTCCCCGATGAACTGGGAGTTGGTCATGACCACATCCGGCAGTTCGTTTGCCACATTCAGCGCCGTAAATTTAGAATAGTAGGAGTCCGATGGAACATACTCATACTCAATGTTTACTTCCGGGTTGAGTTTTTCATATACGGAAATCATCTCCTCCACCATTCCGCCGTAATTGTCCAGTACCTTTATGGTAACCTTTCCGCTGCCGTCCCCTGCTGCCGCTGTATTTCCCTCACCGGATGCTCCTGCATTTGAAGAAGCGCATCCTGTCATGGCTGACGCGGACATGGCCGCACAGGTTAAAAGCGCAATCATTTTCTTATTCATCATAATCCTCCTATACACTATGTATTCTCTCTGTTTATCCTGCTTTTCTACCATTTCACATATGCTGCAAGCTTGCATGTTCAATTTGCACAGCCCAATCATACAATACCGCAGGGTTTTTAGTCAATTTGCAATCAATGCCGGAGGAATACTTTCGTGTTTTTCTGAGTTGTACTTTCATTCCGGGATGGTACTTTCTTGTTATGAGGCGGTTTTTTCCTTTTTTTACGTGCAAAAAGGAAGAGCAGAAAACATCTGTCTGCTTTCTGCTCTTCCCGGATTACTTTCCGCTATTTACGTTTTCCCGATAATGGTCCAGACCCTATTCCATATAATCTAAGGGGTCCACCGTCTTATCCTGATGCTTCAGCTCAAAGAATACATTGACGCCTTCCACGGAATAATATTTTGTAGGCTCTGACACGTAGCCCAGGGTCTGTCCCTTTTTCAGGTACTCGCCCTCTGCCGCGCAGACCTCCTTTAACTGGCCGCAGGTGGCTGTGTACTCATTGCCAAGGTCCATGACAACGTAATTTCCGATTTCCTCATTGGAGCCCACTTCCAGTATCCTGGCATTGGCCGGGGCACCCACCGGAGTACTCACATCAGACTGGATTACAAGGCCGGGATTGCATTTGTACTGGTCCAGGGTAGGGAAATAAATAGTCTGGTCCATGCTGTAGTCCAGAAGCACATTTCCCTTTACAGGCCATTCCATTTTGCTGGTATCTGTAAAATTCAGCACCAGCGCATCGGCTGCATCCTTTCCCGCTCCAGCTTCCGCCGCCAGATCATTTCCCTGGTTGGCGTTCTGGGCCACGGCTGCCTTGGTAGGAGCCGGCTCGCTCTTTTGTGTCTCTTTTGCCGCATCAGAGGCACCTGCCACCTGCGGCATTTCCGGTGCGGTCTCCTGGGCAATCATTTCTGGCTGGGGCACTTCAAGGTATGGATTCGTCTCATTACCTTTTCCTCTTTGTACGGTAATCACTCCTGCTGCGGCTACTATAGTCAGCAGGCCTAACACTAGCATGACAAGAAACAGCTTATCCTTGAACATCTGGTTTACTTTCTCTTTCACGTTTATCACCTCGGTACTATTCTTACCAAACCAAGGCTACTTATTCAGAAATGAAAGCAATATTTTTATAAAAATATCCAAGGATATCTTCGGCCTTCCATCCCTCCTTTGCTTTCTCGTTGGCAGTGGCCTGACTCAGCCCGTAGCCGTGCCCGATACCCTTCACCACTGCCCTGATTCCGTCCTCATAGGGCTCCAGCACAAAGCAGGAGGAAGCCAGGCCCAGAGCATACTGTACCTCCTCGCCTGTATAGCCCGCGCTGCCAATCTGCACGGTATCCACATATCCGGCGTCATCCCTGGACACAATCTGTATGGTGTCCGGCACCTGGGAAGCCTCAATGGTCCTGGAGCCGGATTCCCCGGCCGGTATGCTGTTGATATCCGACACAAACGACTCCCTGGAAAAGGAAAGCATCTGCATGTATCCCTCTGCCTCCACGTCCCCGGGACAGTCCACGGTCTGGAGATAGGGATGAGTAAAATCCCCCTGCCTGGTCATGCCCGCTGTGGCCCTGCAATACATGGGGTCAATGCATTTTCCCTCGTAGGTCATGACAATGCCGGAGGTGGCCTTGACTGCGTCCTCCAGTTTTTTGTAATATTCCGGGAACCGGCTGGAGCCCCACAGCTTTTTTAACTGGTCCGCCTCCAGATAATCCATATCCAGGGCGGATTCCGCTATCTCCTCCCCATTCCCGGCGCCCTCCATCTGCCTGCATATGTATGTCCTGGCAATAATGGCCTGGGCTTTCAGTGCTTCCGGCTCGTACTCCACCGGTATCTGCCTGGCAATAACTCCGGGCAGGTATTCCTCCATATCCATATAGTAGGAGCCGCTGGTCCGGTCCAAAAGAATCCGCCGTCTGCCGGATATTTCCTTCTGCTGCTCATAGCGCAGCTCCTCTCCCCGGATTGTGCCTGTCCATGCAAGGGTTCCTACATAAGGCACCATGAGCCCGGTAAGGGCCGCCCATATGATGCGTTTATTCACAAAATCCAATCCCCTCCTTCCTGTATGCTGACATGGGAAGCTTACCTGTGTCACGGCACTCCCCTATCATTAATATATGAACAGAAGGACATCCCTATGTGCCATGCCTTTTACAGCACAAAAAATATCGCCGCACCGTGCTCGCGCCGGCAGGCGATATTTAGGTTATTATATAATATTCAGGAGATTTTTATTGGACTCCTGCATGCAGGCGGATGCGCAAATGCAGCCCTTCAGCCGGCGCCGGTGCAAAACGGCTGCAAGGCCTACTCTCCTGCTTCTGTGTAATGATGTACATAGTATATAGCCCCATTGACTGCATTTGTGACCGCATTGGACGTAATGGTTGCCCCGCTGATGGCGTCTATCTGCGAATCCCCAGGGATTCCCGGAATCCGTCACGGTCAAAGCCTCTCCGCCCTTTCCTTCAAACTGTTCCTTAAAGACATCCTCACTGGCTCTCATGCCCAGTCCGGGCGTATCCTCCAGCACCAGGAACTCCAGGCCGCGGATGGTGCCGCCGCTCTCAAACGCCACGGAGACAGCCACATTTCCCATATAGCTGTCCTTTGAATGGGCATTCACCACCCAGCCCATCAATGCGCCGTCCCTGTCCTTTGCAGCTGCCGCCGCGTCCACGCCCACATCGCCGAAGGCTGAGGAAGCCAGCTCCTTATTGCAGTCCTGTATAAGTTCAAAATCCATGACCTCGAAGCTGTCTGCCTCCGGAAATGACTTTCTGAATCCCTCCTGCTGCTCATTGGCCCGTTCCTCATCCGTGGTATTCAGCTCCTTTTCCACACGCTTTAGCTCATCAATGGTCACCACCCACCGCAACTCATTATAGCCGTAAAAACCGCCCACCAGGTCAATAGCCGCCTCCCCCTTGAAGTTACTCCCCAAATGGTTGTCGGATTCAAGATAGAGTCTGGCCGTCCACTGTCCGCCCGGCAGGTTGGTCCTCCCGCTCTCATCCTTCAGATTTGTGCCGCCGGACAAAATATCCACTGTAAAGTGAATACCCGTGGGATGATCCGGCTCCCCGGTCTCAAAGGTATTTGGACCGGTTTTGATGAAAGTCTCCGTGTATTCGTACACAGGATCATTTTCCAGCTTCCAGCGGTACTTGGTGAGATCCATTTCCTGGGTTACGTCCTCTGTCCGGCGCTCCACATTCCAGCTGCCCTCAGAGGGGTTATATTCACAGGTCTGGATCAGCTTTCCGGACACAGTGTAGGGAATCACCGCCCTGTCCATGGCCAGAACAAAATCATAGACCTCCTCATAGACATGGCCGTCCTCATCCTTCATGCCTCCCTCCAGCCACTCCGCTTCAAAGCTGCTGTGGGGAATCTCCAAAAATGCCTCTTCAGGTTCAAACACCCGCTCAGGAGCCTTCACACGGCTCCCGGAACATCCGGTGGACACCAGCACACCTGCAATCAGCACACATATCAAAATACCTTTTTTCATAATCCTCCTGCGCTCCATGCTTATTTGATGATTTCATTTTACCATAGTCTGTCCCCTTCCGGGTAACGTGTTCCAAAATCTGTTCTGCCAAGCTTTCCCCATTCCCCGGTTCTCCGCTAATAGGCATACGGCTCAGGAAGCATCCGCTAACATACAGGAGCCTAATAAGAATCTTGTTATAAGTTCTCCCCAGGAGAAAAAAGACTATCTGTTAAAACGAAGCAACACCGCTGAGAAAGCCTTACAGAATGAGGCTTCCAGCGGTGTTTGCTTCCTTTTCACTGTCAAAGATGGGATTCCATAATATGTTCCCAGACTTACCCGATATATGCCTGAATCAGTCTGAACGTATTCTCAGCACCGTCCCTGTGGCTTCTCTCATATCCATGGGATGCGTAGACGCCCGGCCCAATCAGAGCATGGCGCACGTCATGGCCTGCTTTCAGGGTAGTTTCAACATCAGAGCCGTAATGTGGATACACGTCCACGGCATAGCCGATTCCATGCTCCTTGGCCAGCTCCACCAGACGGCACAGGATATCGTAGTTATAGGGTCCGCCGCTGTCCTTTGCACAGATGGATACCTCACGCTCCGTACACTGAAGGCCCTCTCCCACGCAGCCCATGTCCACGGACCAGGCTTCGGTTACGCCCTCCGGAACAGAGGCAGAACCGCCGTGCCCCACTTCCTCATAGATGGTAAAGTGGGCATACACCCGGCGCTCAGGGGTCACGGACTCATCCTTAAGATACTTGGCATACCCCATCAAAATAGCTGCGGACAGTTTATCATCCAGGAAACGGCTCTTGATGTATCCGGATGGGGTAATCCTTGTCCTGGGTTCAAAGCACACATAGTCGCCGGGCATGATGCCAAGTTTCACTGCATCCTCCCTGCACGTAACGTCCTCGTCCACCAGCACTTCCACCGTATCCCATGTGCGCTCGGTCTTTTCATAACTGCCGTTTACATGTACGGAGGCATCCACCAGCTGGCAGGTTCCCTCATAGATTCCGTCCGCCTTGGTAATAATACGCACATTCTCAGCCTCGGCATTGGCCGGCTTCATGCCTCCTATATTAGTCAGCTTCAGCCTGCCGTTTTCCTTAATCTGGGCAACCATGCCTCCCAGGGTGTCGCAGTGGGCCTCCAGCAGGATTCCGTCTTCCTTATTCCTGCCGCCAAAATCAGCGATGACGCCTCCCTTAACCGTGCGCCGGGCCTGCACCCCCAATGCCTCCAATTCCTTTAACAGGTACTCCGTCACTTCCCTGCCGTATCCGGAAGGACTGTCAATGGCTAACAGGTTCTTGGCCTGCTCCATTATATAATCCACATACTTCCTACAGTCAGACATATCCGTTCTCCTTTGTTGTTGGTATTTCTTACTCAGAGTCATTCTACCATACAGGGACGGTTTAATACAAGGGACAACCTGCTTCTATCTAAATTATTCCATACTTATAAGATGGTTCTATCCACACATGGCATGTTATGATATAATTTTACAAAACCCATAATTTCATATGGCATCAATTAATACATACTGGAGGACCTGCTGGTGAGAGCAAATGATACAAAGATAATTTCCGTTACGGATTTACCTGCATACGAAGATGAATTTGATATCAAGCATTATATAAACGGACTTGCCAACTTTATAAAAAGTTGTGAAACCCCATTGACAATTGCCATCCAGGGAGAATGGGGCAGCGGCAAAACGAGTATCATGAACATGGTACGGGAGCAGCTTGACCATACCAAAAATTTTAAATATAAATCCATATGGTTTAACACCTGGCAATACGCCCAGTTTGATTCCGCCTCACGCTTAAACATAATGTTCATTACAGATTTAATAGAACAGGTTTTTGAAGGAGAGGATGTATGCAGCAGTCAATCTCTCAATAAAGCGGACCCGGTAAAAGACATATATAAGTTTTTAAAGGTAATATCTTCCAATTATATGGACAGAGTGCTCCAAGAAAAAACAGGAGTTAATAATATCACAAATATAATTGCAAATACACTCAGCAAAGACAATGAATGGGATTACCAAAAATATTTGAATACGGAATCTCAATCCATCCGAAAATTTAAGGATACGTTCGAATCATTTGTTGATTACATCTGTTATCAAAATAAATATGACAGAATTGTCTTTTTCATTGATGATCTGGACCGGATCGATCCCTGCCGGGCAGTTGAACTAATGGAAATCATAAAAAATTATCTGGATTGTAAGAAATGTATCTTCGTTCTTGCCATTGATTACGACGTGGTAATCAGGGGGGTAAAGGCTAAATTTGGAGAGACCCGGGAAAGTAAGGCCCGAAGCTTTTTTGAAAAAATAATACAATTGCCTTTCATGGTGCCCACTAATTATTATAATGTGGAAAAATATGTAACAAACATGCTGGGGAGATTTGGCATCACTGTGAATGATTCTGAATTAAGTGATAATTTATTTAAACTAATGAAAACATGTACTGCAAACAACCCGCGCGCAATAAAAAGGCTCCTTAATGTTTACGCTTTAAACAGCATGGTTAATTGTACGCAGGGCATCAACAGCACACCCGATTTTAAAAACATTTTACTTTTAGGTGTATTGGGAATTCAACTTTCATATCCAAAACTTTACCAATTTGTTTTGATAAATGCCAAATATCTTTCTATGACCGTTGAAGGTAAACAGGTCTGCCTTTTGGAATATATAACCAATCCAGAGTATCAAGATGAGTTGGCGAATACAGATGCAGATATTTACCTATATAAAGCCCCCAAAAATATACCTGAATTATATTCATTAAAAGAACAATTAGAGGAAGCCGGTATATCCGATGAGTGGGATGAATTATGGGGAGTACTGGAAACCTATACAAAACTTCTGAAAGACAGCAAAAATTCTATTCCCACAGGCACATTAGAGATATTTATAAATATATTGAATTTATCAGAGCTTTCTTCTTATGGCTCACAAAAAAAGGACGTTTTAAAGAGAAGCATTCCCTTGGACTATGAAATATACGGCGAAAAGAGACATGCTGATTCCGCTATTGAAATGTATCTGTATGTCATGGAAAAAATTCTGACGAAAAATGCCGCCCCTTTAGATAGACAGCAAATACGGGACTTATATACTACTGTAGACTGCTTTTACGATTGCAGCAAATTAATCGCCAATGGTAACTTTGACGGTAATACTGAGGAAATGGTTCAGTTCATCAAAAAAAAGGCAAAAGACGGCAGTCTTCCTCCCAGTTTGGAAGGACAAACCGTCTCAAAATTCCGCCAGGGAAAATTTGTAGAAATCGGAAATATAAGTGCCTTTATAGGTGCTTCACTGAGCCTGTCGCTTATGCGCAATTATATTAAATCACTTTTGGAATACTTTGGCGATAGCGATCTTTTTGAGTGTCGCTACTCATAGGACTCTAATACAAATAAATAGCGCTGATTTATTTAATACTAATTTTAAATAGACCAGCGCTTTCTTATATATTGATTATTCCCGGTTTATATTCTTTATATTTAGCCCTTGCTCTCCAGCCCGTATAACCTGGAGTACTTCTCCTTCAAATACCTGACATAATATTCCGGATTAAAATCCTCCCCGGTCACTTCCTTTAATATCTGACGGCTGTCTTTTAACTTACCATACTGATGAATGTGTTCCCTGAGGTAATCCCGTATCACATCCACCCTGCCATCCTTAAGCAGGCCGTCAAAATCCATAATTTCCTTCATATGATAATATAACTGGGCTCCAAAAGCGCTGCCCAGGGCATAGGACGGGAAATATCCAAAGGATCCCTGGGACCAGTGGATGTCCTGGAGCACTCCCTCCGCCGGGTTCTCTGGCCGCACACCCAGATACTCCTCATATTTGTCGGCCCAGAGCTGGGGCAGCTTCTCCACGTCCAAATCTTCCTCTATCATCATCTTCTCAATCTCATATCGAATCAGCACATGGAGACTGTAGCTCAGTTCATCGGCCTCTGTGCGGATTAGGCCCGGAGTCACTTTGTTGACCGCCTCCACAAACTGGTCCAGGTCCACCTTGCCCAACTGTTCCGGAAACATGGCCTGCACCCTGTCATATATGGGAACCCAGAAGGAACGGCTGCGCCCGATAATATTCTCAAAAAACCGTGACTGGGACTCATGCATCCCCATGCTGGCCCCCTGGCCCACAGGCGTGAGCGTCAGGTCATCCCCTATGCCCAGCTCATAGATGGCATGACCGGCCTCATGGATCACAGAAAACAAGGAGCTGTCCACGCAGTCCGTGTAATGGGTGGTGATACGCACATCCTTGCGCAAATTGCAATAACAAGTTGGACACCCCGTGGTAAAAACCTTGGTCACGGATGGAGCCGGAGGATCTATCCGTGAGCGAGGTTGCCGCAGCCGTCAGGCTGCGTAGACAGCATCTAGAAAAGCCTCAAAGAGTTCCTCTGGGGTGCAGTATCCGAGTTTCTTCCGTGGACGTCCATTCAGCTCGTCAGCAGCGGTGAGGATATCCTCGTCAGTGAAGCCCTCGATAGAAGCTCCCTTTGGGATAAAGGCCCGGAACAGGCCATTGTGTCGCTCGTTCTGAGGACGCTCCCAGGAGGTGTACGGATGGGCGAAGAAAACCTTGCTGCCCCAGTTCTCCACCTGGGCGAAGTCAGCGAACTCGCTGCCGTTGTCCACGGTAATGGTTTTAAAGACCTGAGAGAAGTGCTCTCCGTACTCATCATGGAGGGTGTTCATGAGATTCATCACCGCCTCACTGGTTTTACCAGGGATACGGAACGCAAGGTAGGTTTCCGTCTTCTTCTCCAACAAGGAAAAGACAACAGCCTCCTTACCCGCTCGCTTGCCGACCACGGTATCGCCTTCCCAGTGGCCCTCTTCAAGACGAAGAGATGCAATCTCCGGGCGGCTGGAAATGCTTGTGCCGTAGCGCTTTTTGTTCTCTCGCACACGATGCTTCTTCGCTTTGCGCTTTAACGCCTCGGGCAGTTCCATTGGCTGGATGGAGAGGTGCCCTTTCCAGACCATGTTGTAGAGGGTACGGGAACAGACCATCTCCGACGGCTCGAACAGGCTGTGTCGCTTGGCATAGCCACAGCAGGCATCCAGGGACCACTTGTGTTCCCGGATTTGCCGAACCACCCAGCTGGTAAAGTTGCTGCAGACGCCCGCTTTCGGATGCCTGTGGCAGGACACTCTGTTGGCCCTATAGACGGCTTCTCCCAGCGTGGGGGAGTAACCTGGAGCTTTCCCCTTGTTGCTCTTGCGGGCCGGTGTGCCTCGCCGAAGCTCATTCGTAACGGTGGACGGGGCGCAGCCTATCTGTCTGGCGATGGCGCGTGGGCCGAGGCCTTGCTTCTTGAGGACTTTGATGGCTCCTCGGTCTTCCATGCGAAGATGCTGTCCCTTCTTGCGTTCTGCGGATTCTGTGATACAATGATGGCAGTCCATAGTGATTGCCCTCCCTCTGTAGAAATTGTGTGGTAACTTCATTCTACCACGGGGAGAAAAATCACTATGGATTTTTTACTCAAGTGTCCAACTTGATTTTACAATCAACCTACGCACATCCTTGTTGTGAAGGTTGGTGGTAAAAGGATGGGCGCTGACCGCCATAACGCCCCGGTCAAAATCAAATCCCACATATTCCGCCAGGAACCGCCCCAGCTCCTCCTGCTTTTCCTCCGGGTAATCGCCCTTTAGAAAGGAATCCTCAATCTTCTTTCCCTCTTCCATCACCTTCTTAAGAAACGGCACCAGCTCTTTTTTCAGCACACCGAAAAACCGGTCCAGGTTCTCCATGGAAAAACCCTTTTCATAGTCATCTAACATCACATCGTACAGCTTCTTTCCATCCTTTGCCCTGTAACCCGCAAACTTTTTCTGGAATCCGATGACCTTTTCAAGGGTTGGGGCAAACGCTTCAAAATCCTGGTCCTTTTTTGCCCTGGCCCAAACGCTGGTAGCCCTGGCTGTGAGACGGGCGAATTCCTGGTATTCATCCTGGGGAATGGGGCAGATCTGTTCCCTCTCTTCCAGCAGCTCCCTTACATTGGCAGCCTCTGCCGTGGTCAGGCTTTTGTCACCCCGGCATTTCTCCAGCAGTTTTTTCATCTCATCGCAGGTCACTGCCTGAAAATATTCCCCTGACAGAACCCCGATCACCTTGGAGGTAAGCTCTCCCGCTTCCCTGGGGGCCAGTGTCTCATTATCCCACTCAAACAGTGTCATGGCTGTCTTGATGGCCATGGCCTTATCCATATATGTCTGTAACTCATCGTACGCTTTGCTCATTGTTTCGCTCCTCTCGCATTTTGTATTCTCCGGATGATTCATTTGACTCCTTCGCCCAGTACAGGTGTAAAGCACTCTAAACAAGTTTCTCCTGTATTTTTATTATTACTCACAGCAGAAAAAAATTACCATTGACCTGTCATGAATCTATTTAATTATAGTGCGGTTCCGGTTGGTATTCAATGGGAAAAGTCATGCGGGACTGCTACAAAGCGATTCCATTCCACAATAATATCTGGTTAACGGACAGGAATACCACCCATAAAACCGCTACCCATCCAATTACTGTAGTCACCTTACTATTTTTATGTTTCCCCAATACACTCTCTTTACTGCTCAAAAGCATCAACATCACGGTTACCAGAGGCGCTCCGATAATGGTAGCTCCCTGAGCCATGATTGTCAGCTGAATGGGATTGGAGCCAAATATCAGTCCCACGCAGGCTCCCAGGGCAATGATGATGCTTGAGAACATCTTTACCCAGAAATCATTGATGGTTTTTCCTAATTTCAGTGAGTCTGCAAGGAACGTTCCTCCAATAACCGCATTGGCTATCACAGAAGAGAATACGGCCGCAAAAAATCCAAGCAGAAAGAGCCCGTTTGCAAATTCTCCCAGTAAAGGTTTCAACAGTGCCGCGATGGATAGAACACTGGTAATCTCCGCTCCTTTTGGCAGGATGGTGGCTGCGGTTATCAGTATGATAGCTGTAATACATGACAAAATGATAATTCCGGCCGTGGAATCCCGTCCTGCCTTATCATAATTATCCATGGTCCACCCCTTCCCCTGAACCAGATAACTTTGGCAGGCAGCTCCCGCTATACTGAAGGTAGTTGCAGACATTGACACGATAATCTGCCATCCGCTTACCTTGCCCGGAATAAATCCCAAGGCCAATTCACCATAATGAATCCGGCCAAAAAAGAATACAATATTACCGGCAAAGCAAACAAGCATGATGAGTACCAACACTGTCATTATCTTTTCCAGGAGCTGATAAAAACTGCTGGATCTCCAAATCAAAACCATGATTATCAAAAAGCTGACAATAATCCACACTTTTATCCCCATAAACGGAAACAATGCGTTTAACGCAACCCCTGTGTTAATGTTATTCCCGGCTTGAAATCCTGTACAAATCAAGGAACAGCACAGTCCAAACAAAACTGCCATGCCTCTTGAATAATTGTCCTCAATATGTCCCAGCATACTCTTCTCGCCCACACAACCGATTTTAGCCGCTATCTTTGTAAAAGTTATCATAAATACAGCCGCCAGCGCCAATACCCACAGATATGAATATCCGGCCGATGCCCCTGCTTTGGATGCTGTTATGATGCTTCCCGCGCCAAATACCGTTGCTGCTATGATGAGTCCCGGACCCAGGGATGATATCAGCTGCCTCATCCAGCCCCCTTCTCGGTCCGTTTTCTTATCTCTGTTCCCCATACCATATTCTCCCTTCTGCCTGCTTATATATCAAGGCCCCATCTATCCAAATTGCCTGCAACAAATATATCATCATTCCATTGGGGATACATCCTGTATACCCGGTTGATTTCCTCTATCTGTTCCTGAGATATGGTCTCCTTTGGATCCAGACACAATGTGTTTTTAAAAATCCCTTGTCTCCTAAGTATCTCATGGAGTCCGGGGATACATCCTCCAAATTCATGAGCCGCATCAAAAAATGCTCCGTTGATATCCGTTAGCTCCGCTGCCTGCGTTAATAAATCTGCGGGGATGCAGTCCTGTGCCTGTATATGCTTAACCTTTTCAAACAGCTCAACTGCTTTTTTCGTCCATACACACCAGTGTCCCAGCAATCCTCCCCTAAAACCAATGTTCCGTTCAACTCCATCCACGGTAAAGCGGTAGGGCGTTAAGAGGTCCACAAGCAGATTATCGTCATTGCCGGTGTAAAGCGCGATTTTCTCTTCCCGTCCTGAGAAAGCAACGGCGCGCATCACATCAACCGTAGAATACCGGTTAAAGGAAGCACACTTTATGGCTACTACATTGGGAATCCTGCAAATGTTTTCCCAATACCTGTATGTAAACCGCCTGCCCCCCACTGCTGTTTGAAGATAAAAACCAATGACGGGCATGATTTCAGCCACAGCCTTTGTGCGTTCCAGAAGTTCCTCCTCTGTCAAATGCCCTAAGCCGCCAGGGCTTAAGAGTACTGCATCGTAACCCATCTTTTTTGCCAGAACAGCCTCGCTCACAGCCTGGTCTGTCTCACCGCATACCCCGCTTATTTTTACAATGGTCTTTTTATGCTTCTCTTCAAAACGTCCTATTTCCTCTGAGACAAGCTGGAGTATACGCTCCAGGAGCCGGTGCTCCGGATTTCTGATTGCAAACTGGGTGCTATGTACTGCTGTTGCGATGCCGCCCACTCCTGCGTCCAGATAATACCGAATCAGAATCTTCTGGGTTTTTTCATCCATGCTGCGGTCCTCCTTCAAGGCCAGCGGCGTGGCTGGTATGAATGTTCCTTTTGAAAGAATCTTTAATGCTTCTTCATGTCTGTTCAATTTAATAGCGCCCCCCTCTCTCCTCAAAATGCGTGGGCAGTCCAAGGTTTCTGCCTCCATCCGCCACCCATTCTGCCTGCCAGCGTATCAACGTGTCTGCCGGAACAGCAGGATATCCGAATTGTTCCATTGCCTGCGATGCGTTGTTCAGATAAGCGTCATTGCCTTCTTCCCCCTCAAATATTGGTTCCCTGCCCAAAAATCCACCTATTTTCTCAGCCGCTTTTCTTACGGAAATCACCTCTGGACCCGTGACATTCATTATCTTTGGGGGATTGGATGCATGAAGAAGGCCTCTCACCCCAATCTCAGCAGCACTACCCTGCCAGATGCAATTAAAGCAAGGGGTAGTTACAGAAATGGGAGTTTGGTTCATAATCTTATCAGCAATATCAGCCAGTACCCCATATCTTAAATCCACCGCAAAATTTAATCTGTACATAAATACCTTGGTGCCGTAACGGCTGGAGTAATATTCAAAAGTACGCTCTCTTGCAAGACAGCTCTGGGCATATTCCCCCACCGGAGCCACCTTATCCTTTTCCGTACATCCGCCGGATGCCAATGGCACCATAGGATAAATATTGCCGGATGAAAATACCACAATTCTTGATTTTTTATATTTCTCCCCTACAAATGCAGGCAATACGGAATTAACTCCCCAGGTCATCCATTCCTGTCCGTCCGTACCGAATTTTCTCCCTGCCATGTAAATAACATTCGGGACTTCCGGAAGATTTTCTAATTGTTTCAAATCCTGTAAATCCGCCTGAATCATTTCCACATGATTTTCTTCCAGATATTTTCTTACCTCAGGATCATGGAAACGTGATACGGCGATCACCTTCTTATGAATGCCTGCCCTCTCCATGGCCTTGCTGGCCAAAACACAGATTGTGTGTCCCATTTTCCCGCCAGCTCCCAAAACCAAAATATCGCCATCAATCCGTTTCATATCCTCCACCATTGCCAGTGTTGGTTCTGTCAATACATCATTCAGCTTTTTCTCTGTCCACATACGCTTGCTCCTTTCCATCCGGATATTCCTATACCCGCTTCTGTCACAATGACAGCATCCTTTTGCCTGTATTTTGCTTATATTTAATACAGGTGCTATGCCATACCCCTTCAAACCTTAGTTTACATTTTTTCGCCCCCTCCTTTTATATATAACTAGTTAGTTAGTTTTTGTATAAAAACATAAGCCGAAACCGGCTCAGTCTTTTTTTACATAAGAAACAACCATCTTGGTTACCTGCTTGATTCGTCTTTCAATCTCATCATCCTTACCCAAATCTTTTTTTAAAATCTGTTTTAAGGTCCAGCGGTTGGAAAAATAGTTAAAGCTGCATGCAATCAATGTCTGGAATATATCTTCTTCACATATCTGTTCCGAAATTTCCCCTGCTTTTTTCCCTTCCTCCATTATCTTTCCCAATTCCAATCGGATGGGGTTTTTTACATCCCCCAGCTCCTTTTCCTGGAAATAATATCCGTAATTCAGGTTTTCCCACATGACCATCCTGACATAGGAAGGATTATCGCGAAGGAAATAAAAATAAGTCCTCACCAGATCCGTTATCTCAGATATACAGTTCTTCTGATTACATATGACCAAATCTTCACTGTCTCCCAACCTGTCGTAAACATTTTTAAGAACTGTTTTATACAGTTCCTCTTTATTTCCAAAATACTGGTAAATCATACCTTTATTAATCTTTGCCTTGGCAGCAATCTCGTCTACCCGCGCTCCATATATTCCCTTTTCGGAAAATTCCTCTTCTGCTGCCTTTAATATGGCCTGCTTTGTCTGGGTGGATTTTATCTCCTGTTTCGTCATGACTTCCTCTTTTCCAAAAACTAACTGGTTGGTTATATTATATAAAAGAATGGCAGCAATGTCAATACATTGATTCAAACATATTACGCAACTTCCCCCGCTTCCCATCCCCCACAAAAAAATGAGCCGCCCACAATCCCGCGGCAGCTCATCCTTTCTTTTCTTTCTAACAATTCCCTCACTGCGCCTGAGCAGCCTCAGTTCCGCCTTCCACCGGAACCAGGCCCGTAGCCACATATTTCTTCTTATATACAACAGTAGCCACGCCATTGATGACTCCGACCACCATAATCGCGATGATGTAAATAAAAATCCTGGTATATCCGGCGTTGCCGCAGGTGTCCAGCCAATGGCCGTACATGGCTGCCTGAAACAGATCCGGGCAGAATCCGATGGCGCAGACAACGCCGGCAGTGGACGCCGCATAGCGCCTGGGTATTTTCACCTCGGACGGCACCGCGAACATGGCGCCTCTTGCAATATGTACCATAAAACCAATCACCAATGTCATAACAGTCAGAAGGACTGACGGCACCCCTGCGGGCATGAACATGAAGATCAGGGTGATGACGGCGCCGCAGGCCAGAACAGTGGCTATGACCGATGACACGGAATGAATGCGGTCCCCCATATATCCGCCCAGAGGCGCTCCCACAATACGGATTCCATACGTCCTGATGATGGCGATGGCCCCGGATCCCACCACGGTTGCCCCCAGCACATTTGTGAAATACGGGGTAAAGTATGACAGGGTCTGGTATGTGGAATATGTGGCAAATACCGCTATGCCCGCAAACCATGTGCGGGGATCCTTAAACACTCCCGCCCATTCCTTCATGGACAGCTTGGTCTCCTGGCCGCTGTCCCCGCCGTCCTGGCCTTTCCCTTCCTTTTCTGGGTCAGGCAGCAGGAACACCAGGGCAATGGTTGCAATAAGCCCCACTGCCCCGTAGCTTATGATGACCGCCTTTAATCCTGCCACGCCTCCCATGGCTCCCACCGCCACCTTGGCATAGAGTCCCAGGGCAATAAAATTGATAATAACGCTTGCCAGGCCGCAGGCTGACTCCGTAAATCCGAATATGGTGCCCTGGCTTTCCTCATCCCCCACCAGACGCACCAGCTTTGTATGTGCTGGAAAATAGAGGATTAATCCCGCAACAGCCAGGCCCGCCCAGATAAAGATGGCAAAGGTGTAGCTCATATTCATGGCCAGGAAAAAATTCAGGGCGCAGGTGATGAACATTCCCAGAAGATAGACCTTCTTTGTGTTAAATTTATCGCTTAACGCGCCTCCAAAGGGCGCCAGCAGATTTCCGATTCCGAAAATGGCAATCAGGAAGCCCAGCTGCGTATTGGTGGCGTGAAGGGCGCCTGCAAGATCATCATAAAATACATACTGTACAAAGGGTGTGGCATACACAACCGCAAATGCCAGGCCCATAAAAAATACGATTAAAAGCTGTTTACCGGTGATTGAGACCTTTGAATTAGACATAATAACCCCTCCTGTTTATTTACCTGATTGGGCTGCCAGGCAGGCCAATGCAATGGAATTCAGTTTGATTTCTGCTGTGTCGGAACGCGACCCCAGGATAACGGGGTTGGAAGCTCCCAGCACGATACCGCCCCATGGGCTGCGGCAGAGATGTATCCATGACTTGCCCATGATATTGCCCGCCTCTATGTTGGGGAATATGACCAGATCCACATCCCCTGTAATCCTGCTGTTGATTTTCTTGTGGGCCGCTGCCTTTGGGTCAAATGCAACGTCAAATGCAATGGGACCTTCTATGATACATGGAAGAAATCCCTCTTCGTTTTTAACCGCCTCTACCAGACCGGCCGCATCCGTGGTGGAAACCACCTTGGGGTCCACCATCTCGTTGGCCGTGAGCACCGCCACCTTGGGATTCTGTATTCCCATATTTCGGACCGCGTACAGAAGGTTCTTAAGTATATCCTTCTTCTGCTCCAGGTTCGGGGCCACATTGATGCCGCTGTCGGAGCAGAACAGCAGCTTGTGATAGCCCGGCGCCTCGTAGACAGCCATCATGGACAGCAGCCGTCCGGTACGAAGCCCCCATTCCCTGTTGAGGATTCCCCTCATATAGACGCTGGTATTGACAAGCCCCTTCATCAGTACCTGGGCGCTGCCGTCGTGCACGGCCCTGACCGCCCGCTCCACTGCCTCCTCCTCCGTGCCGGCCTGAAGGATTTCCAGAGGCTTAAGCCCTATGCGGCCGCAGAGTTCCTCTATCCTTTCCCTGTCTCCTGTCAGCACGGGTTTTATAAATCCCTGGTCCGCTGCTGCTTTTACCGACAAAAGCACTTCCTGGTCAGCCGCCTGGGCCACGCTTACCACCAAAGGCTCTGATGACCTGACCCGCTCCTGTAATTCTGCAAAATTCTTAATCATGGTTTATTTCTCCTCAATATATATCATCTTAATTGGCCGGCCCTAATCGTCAGCTTAATTTATGGCTGTGAATCAATCTATGGCACAGGCTCTTTTTTTCTTCCGCGCCAACCTTCAGCACATAGATGCCGAACATGGCCAGGACAATGGATAAAACAGGGTTTACATAATTCAATACTGCATATTTCCAGTACTGGGACACGCCCACCCCAAGGGTGGAGAGGATAAATACGCCGCTGGTGGACCAGGGAATAAATACCTGGGTCAATGTGCCGCCTTCTTCCAGCAGCCGCGAGAGCATTTCCGGCCGCAGTCCCCTTTCCCTGAACGCTTCCTTATACAAACTGCCGTTTACCACAATAGAGAGGAATACCTCCCCCATGGTAAGGGTGCCGAAGGTTGTGCTGGCTATGACCACCGGCACCATCATCCTGTCGCTCCTGACCCGTTTAATAATAACCTTCACGATTTGGGGAAGATACCCCACATGCTCCATAACACCCCCGAATGATATGGCGATACAGGACAGGGAAAATGTATACATCATACTCTGTATTCCGCCCCTCAGCAGCAGCTTATCCACCAGCTCCACACCGGTGGATTCCGCATAACCGTAATTGAGTCCGGCCACCACCTCCCTCATGGGACAGCCCTGATAGAACACTGCCACCAATACAGCCAGGACCGTGCCGATGGCCATACTGGGAACTGCGGGATACTTCATCAGGTTCAGAATCAGAAGCACCGCCATAGGCATCAGCACCAGGGGGCTTATGTGAAACCGGCCGCCGATGGTATCCAGAAACAGGTTTACAGTATCCATGCTGAAATTCCCTCCGTGATAGGATAATCCCAATACTGTAAATACTGCCAGAGTAATGATATAGGAAGGAAAGGTAGTCTTCCACATAGCCCCAATATGGGCATACAGCGTGGTTCCCGCTGCTGCGGGGGCCAGGTTGGTGCTGTCTGATATGGATGACATCTTATCCCCGAAAAATGCCCCTGATATAACCATGCCCGCGGTGAGAGGCGCAGGTATCCCCATACCTGCCCCAATTCCCATCATAGCCAGCCCCATGGTGCCCACGGTTCCCCAGGACGTGCCGATGGATATGGACGTAAGACTGCACAAAAGCAGGCCTATGGGAAGGAAATAATCAGGGATAATATATTGCAGTCCGTAGTAAATAAGGGCCGGCACGGTTCCTGAAAATATCAGGGAACTGATTATGATACCGATAAATATAAATATGATCATGGCTGCCAGGGCCTGGCCCAGGGATTTCTTCATACAGTCCACCAGGTCCATGAAGCTGTAGCCCAAAGGTACCGAAGCAATGCACACCACGGCCAGGGCGCAAAGCAGCACAATATGTATGTCATAATCAAGCAGCACAACCCCCAGCAGTAAAACCGCAATGGCTGCCCCAAACACCAGGAAGGACATGACGGCCCCCGGCTGTCTCTTTTCTTTGTGGTCCTCGCTCAATGAATCCACCCTCTTCCTCTCATATGGCCAAATCACTCATATTCCCTGGGTTCTTCTTCCCCCTTAAGTACCCTCAGCGCCCCAAGGGCCAGGGCTGTCATCTCGAATTCCCCTGCCACCACTTCCACCGGCGCAAGGAATCCCGCCATACGCCTGATTTCATCTGTCACATACCGGGAATGGGCTATGCCTCCTGTCAGTACGATGCAGTCCACCTTTCCTTCAAAGACAGCCGCATACGAACATATCTCCTTTGCCACCATGTACACAAACGCTTCATAGACCAGCTTTGCCGTCTCGTCCCCAAGTCCCATCCGGCGTTCCACCTCACCGGCATCTTTTGTGCCCAGGTAGTCATACATGCCGCCGGTGCTGCTGATTTTGGCCACCATCTCTTCACGGGTGTATTTTCCGGAATAGCACAGCTCCACCAGGGGGTAGGTAGGAAGTCCGCCGCTCCGCTCCGGAGAAAAGGGACCGTTGGTCCTGCCTCCGCTTCCGTCTATCATCTGGCCGTTTTTGTGGGCCACCACGGAGTTTCCGGAACCCAGATGAGCTATGATCAGACTGCTCTCCTCATACTTCTTTCCGATACGCTCTGCTGCCCATCTGGCCACAGCTTTATGGTTCAGCGCATGAAACCAGCTGGGACGCTCCAGATCGGAAATGCCTGATATCCTGGCCTTCGGCATCAGCTCATCCACCGAAACAGGGTCCACCACAAAAGACGGCACCCCAATCTGGTCTCCGATGCTTCTGGCCAGGGCTGCTCCCAGGTTAGAAGGATGCTCTCCGTGGACCGCATGTTCCAAATCCTCCAGCATCCTCTCATTCACCCGGTAGGTGCCGCCCGGTATGGGGTTCATAAGCCCTCCCCGCCCAGCCACTCCGGACAGCTCGTGTATATCCACGCCTTCTTCCTCAAGCGTTTTAAGGATCAGCCCCTTCCTGTAACCAAACTGGTCAAATACATGGCTGAACCCGCTTAACTCCTCCTGGGTGTGAATAATGTTCTTTTTGAGCACCTGTTCCTCATCCTCAAATACAGCGATTTTTGTGGATGTCCCTCCAGGATTGATGATTAATAGTTTCATTGAAAATTACCCCTCTTTCCGTCTGGTGGTTTAAATGTTGTTCTATTGTACGGAACACCGTTCTGTAAAAGAGGTAAAAAAGAAAGGAAACTGAATCCGTTCCTTTCCCCTTCCTGTATCAAATCACATACAGCAATGGTTATAGACAGCATAATAGCATAGCTTTCATGTGATGTCAAATATTTTTTGTGCAATTTATCGTTTCCCCTCTGCCGCGCCTGGCAGGCAGACGTAAATATCCCTAAAAATTCCCAGATATATCCCTGGCGGTATTGCAGACAGCCTCAATCCTGTCCTCTAAATCCGAGGAGTTCATACGGCTGGTGGGGCCGGAAAGACTGATGGCCGCAACAGCCTTTTTATTACGGTCAAGGATAGGGGCTCCTATGCAGGTAAGTCCCATCTCCTGCTCCTCATGGTCCATAGCGTAACCCCTGCGCCGCACCTTGTCGATTTCCTCCTTCAAATCCTCATAGGAAAGAATGGTGTTCACCGTATATCGGGTCAGCTCCCGTTCCTCATAGGGTGCCCAGTCTATATTATCGCCAAAGGCCAGAAGGCATTTTCCAACCGCAGAGCAATGGCACTCACTGAGGGAGCCCACCGGCGGGTTCACGGTCAAAAGCTGCTGGTCGCTCATCTCCTTCAGTATAATGACACTGTGGTATACATCGCCGGGATTATGCTCTAATATGGACACGTTCACCACCTCATGGTATTTCTGGTGCAGCCTGCGGGCATAAGGCCGTATAACCTCCTGGATTCCCATTTTATTCTCCACGCTCTTTCCCAGCACAAACAGCTGGCTTCCCAGCCAGTACTTCTCTGTCTCCGGGTTCCTGCTCACAAATCCTCTGGCTTCCAGAGTGGATAAGGTGCGGAACACCGTACTCTTGTAAACCCCCATATCAGAAGCAATCTGGGTTATACCCACTTCCCTGCCCTGCTTATTTAAATAAATTAACAGTTCCAATGCCCGGTCCAATGCCTGGATCGTATCAGCCATCCTTTGTTTCCTCCTATATTCCAGTTACATTCCGTATCCTGTATGTATCCAAACCATCTGATAATAATTAAAAACCATTTTTTTAACGATGTCAAGGATAAACGCTGTTTGTGCACTATTCATATATTTAGTCTTTTATTTTTGTCTAAATAGCAAATAGTCTCCTACTTGACAATTAAAATGCAGCAGATGTATAATTCCATTTAACGGAACAACGTTCTATACAGCAGAACACAAAATATTGACAGGAGGATTAATTATGAAGGTCACGGTAAATAAAGACCGCTGCAAGGAATGTGGATTATGCATCCACCACTGTCCGAGAAAGGCTATCAGCAAATGTGATGTCCTGAATGCCAACGGTTACTATCCGGTCCAGGTGGACGACGAGGCGTGTATTGCCTGCGGAATGTGCTACATCACATGTCCGGACGGCGTATTCCACGTATCAGGAAATACAGAAGGGGAGGTTAAATGATTCATGGCAGAGATGATGAAAGGCAATGAAGCCATTGCAGAGGCAGCCGTCAGGGCTGGAGTTAAATTCTATGCAGGTTATCCCATTACACCGTCCAGCGAGATTATGGAATATTTATCCTGGCGTCTCCCGGAAGTGGGCGGCAGTTTCGTACAGGCGGAAAGCGAGCTGGCAGGCATCAACATGGTAATCGGCGCAGCCGCGTCCGGAGTCAGGGCCCTGACCGCTTCCTCCGGCCCAGGCATATCCCTGAAACAGGAAGGCGTATCCACCCTGTCCGACGAGGGCCTGTCCGCGGTGGTCATAACCCAGGTCAGATACGGCAACGGGCTGGGCACCCTGCTGTCCGCCCAGTGTGATTACAACCGTGAGACAAGAGGCGGCGGCCACGGCGATTACCGCTGTCTGGTATTTGCCCCTGCCTCGGTCCAGGAATTCGTGGACCTGATGCGCCCGGCTTATGAGCTGGCTGAAAAGTACCGCGTGGTATCCGTCATGATGGGCGAAGCCACCCTGGGCCAGATGATGGAGCCGGTAACCCTTCCCGATTTCGTGGAGGCAGAGCGCACCCCATGGGCGTTAAACGGCCATTATACATACAAAAAAATCGGTATCTTTGAACGGGACTCCATGAAGGAAGCCGTGGAACTGGTAGACAAATATAACACTATCAGGGAAAATGAGCAGCGGTGGGAAGATGAGGGACTGGAGGATGCGGACTATGTATTCGTGTCATACGGGGTTCCGGGCCGCAGCACCCTTGGCGCTGTCCGCGAGCTGAGGGCCCAGGGAGAAAAAGTGGGAATCATCCGCCCCATCACGGTCTGGCCGTTCCCGGAAAAAGCATTTTACAAAATCAATCCCAACGTAAAGGGAATCATCACCGTGGAGGCCAATGCTACGGGCCAGCTGGTGGATGACGCTGCCCTCTACACAAAAAAGGCGTTAAAGGAGCGCAATGTGCCGGCCTACGCCCTTACCTATGTGTTTGGCACGCCAACCATCCGCAATATCAAAAAAGACTATTTTGAAGTAAAATCAGGCAGCAAAAAGGAGGTATATTAAAATGTCAGCTTCCAATAAAGAAAGAAAAGTCCCTGTTCTGGTGGATAAGCCAATGGACTTCTGTCCGGGATGCGGCCACGGAATCATAAGCCGCCTCATCATGGAGTGTCTGGATGAACTGGAGCAGAGTGATAACATCATCTTCCCCATTGGAGTGGGATGTTCCTCCAATCTGGGTGCAGGCCTGGAATGCGACCGCCTCCACTGTTCCCATGGACGGGCAGGCGCAGTGGCCACCGGCATGAAGCGGGTCAATCCGGATGTCCTCATCGTATCCTACCAGGGCGACGGCGACGCCTACAACATAGGAATCGCGGAAACCTTCAACGCGGCATACCGCAATGAAAACATAACTGTTATCGTTGTGAACAACACCAACTTCGGCATGACCGGCGGTCAGATGAGCCTTACCACCATGGAAGGCCAGAAGACCTCCACCAGCGTGCACGGACGTGACTGCAGCGTTACCGGTTATCCCCTGCGTTTTCCTGAGATGGTGGCCAGGGAATTCCCCGGCGCTGCCTACGCGGCCAGAGGCACAGTGACCAGTCCTTCCAAGATCAACCAGCTGAAGGGTTATATCAAAAACGGCCTCCAGGCGCAGATGAACCATGAGGGATACTCTGTCATCGAAGTGCTTTCCCCCTGTCCGGTAAACTGGGGACTTACCCCGGTAAAGGCCATGGAGCGTATTGAAAGCGAACTGGTCCCCTACTATCCATTAGGTGAATTCAAGAAAAGAGAGGTGCGTTAATCATGAAGGAAATCGTATTTGCAGGTTCCGGCGGACAGGGTGTATTGACAGCCGGGCTAATCATCTCTGATATTGCCGCCACAGAGGGTATCAATGTGACCTGGGTCCCCTCCTACGGCTCCGCCATGCGCGGCGGCACTGCCAACTGCACGGTGAAATACTGTGAGAATACCATTTATAATCCATCCCAGGAACAGCCCGACCTGCTTCTGGCCATGAACAGCCCATCCTTTCACAAATTCCTCCCCCTGGTAGCGCCCGGCGGTGTGGTGGTAATCGGCGACCTGGTGGAGATACCGGAGGATGCCCGGAAGGACGTGACCTATGTGCGTGTGCCGGCCACCAGGATTTCCACTGAACTAAACAATCCCAAAGGCGCCAATATTGTCATGACAGGCGCCATCGTAAAGCTCATGGGCGACTTTACCAAGGAGGCAGCCATCGCAGCCATGATCCATATGTTTGAGAAAAAGGGAAAATCCCGTTTTAATGAAGCCAATGAAAAGGCATTCAACGCCGGGTATGACGCGGTGGAAACACTGGCTTTGGATTCCTGCGTAAGATAAATGATTTTGAGGCATCCGGGAGGAATACCGACGGTATCCCTCCCGAATGCCCCTCTATTCATACAAATAGTGATATGTAATACGGCCTTTGCAATCCCTGTTCCATCAGACCGCCATTTCTGATGGAACAGGGTTTTGCAATTGGCAAAGCCTACAAAAAAACACCAGCCGGCCGGATCTGCTTCCGGCCTGGCTGGCTATCTTCTTCTATCTTACTTTATGAACAGCTGTGTCCAATAATCGGTTCCGCTGGCATCCTGATAATGTCCTACCCCAATAGAAGTAAAATCACGATTCAGGATATTGGCCCTGTGGCCTGAGCTGTTCATCCAGCTCTGCATCACTGCCTCAGGCGAGTTCTGTCCGTAAGCAATATTCTCACCCACACTCCGGTAGCTGATTCCCGCCTGTGTCAGGACTGTACTGAAATTGCTGCCATCAGGCCTGGTATGTGAAAATGTACCCTTGATTTCCTGTGCTCTCTTGTTGGCTGCCTCTGCCACGCCGTCATGGACAGACAGCGGACTAAGACCTGCCTTGGCCCTCTCTGCATTTACCAGTTCAACCACTGCGTCCGCAAATGCGTCCTGGCTGCCGCCGTTATCCGGGTCACCGGGAACCGTATCCCCCGGAGCCTCGGGAGCCGTACCTGGGTTATCCGGCTCACCCGGCAGTGAATTGTCCGGCAGTGAGCTGTCCGGGCTGTCGGGCAGTGAGTTGTCCGGAAGTGAGCTGTCCGGAAGCTCAGGTCCCGGCAGTTCCGGTGTGGGGAAGATGAAGTCGGGCGGTGTAACCTGGGGCAGACTGTTATCCGGCAGCACAGGTCCTGCTCCCCATCCGTTATTCTGGTTCCCGCTGTTATTCTGGCCCCAGCCGCCATTCTGGCCCCAGCTCCCATTCTGGCCTATATTACCAGGAAGACAGTTCTGTCCTCCCACTCCAATCACGTATGCGCTTCCATTAGCAAAAGGAATCTGATATGTAGATACGGCTGCCAGTGATGTCACCGGTATGGCTGCGGATACAAACATGGCTGCGGCTGCGGACAATGTGTACATGGATATCTTTCTCATGGTTACCTCCTTATGTGTTACATAATTATTACATTTCTGTTACAAAACTATAATAGCACATAATATTTGGAAAACCATTAGGGAAAGATTGGAAATAATGTATGCCGCGGCCCCTCTCCGGCGCCAGCTCTCTGCTATCCCTTTATGCCAGTGGATGCAATACCCTCCACGTAATATTTCTGAAGAAATACGAACATCAGCAGCATGGGAATTGCCGATATGGTCAGGGATGCCATGATAGCGCCATAGTGTATTGGCTTTGATCCAAAGAACGTCTGGATGGCCAGCTGGATTGTCCTCATGTCCTCCCCTGTGACCACCAGCATGGGCCACATGAAATCATTCCAGTGGGCCACAAAGTCCAGGATGAAAATGGTGGCATACACCGTGCCTGATATAGGCATTACAATGGTAAAAAATGTCTTGACGGGGCCGCAGCCGTCTATGGCTGCCGCTTCCAGCAGATCATCGGGAATGTCTAAGAAGAACTGGCGGAACATGTAGATGGAGAAGCATTTCCCCACAAAGGGAACAATCAGCCCGGCCCAGGTATTCACCCACCCAAGGCTGGCAACCTCCTTGTAAAGGGGCAGCATGATGGCCTCCATGGGAAGCACCATAAGGCTGATGACCACTGTCAGCAGCAGCTCCTTTCCGGGGAAATCGAATTTTGCCAGGGCATATCCGCAGATGGAATTGACCGCCAGGTCCAGGATTACAATTACAAACACATAGAACAGGCTGTTGAGGATGAATTTCATCATATTTACCCTGGTAAACACCTCAACATAGTTCCCAAGAGTGGCCGCTGTGGGCCAGAACGTCCTGATAGTACTCATGTCGGAGAATATCTGCGCCTCCGGTTTCAGGGACGCGGCAATCATCCACAGGAGCGGCGATACAAAAATCAGGGCGACAATTGCATTTCCGCCATAGAACAAAACGCGTTTCAGGATATCTTTTTCCTTTAATCCCATGATTCTCCCTCCTCCTTAATCTGCCTTGATGACCCGCTTCAGCATCAGCGACATGGTAACCACTATGACAAAGAATACGGTTGCCACGCTGCAGGCGTACCCGAAATTTCTGCTCTGGAAGCCCTGTTCATAGATATAATACACAAGGGTCCTGGTGGAGTTCTGGGGACCGCCCTGGGTCATGACATAGGGCTGTGTGAACAGCTTCATGGCCTGGATCATTGTAATCATGACAACGTATTTAATCACATTCTTAAGTCCCGGCAGGGTCACATACAGAAACTTCTGAAAGGCTCCCGCACCGTCAATGGACGCCGCTTCATACTGGTCTCCCGGTATGGCCTGAAGTCCTGCCAGGAAAATCATCATCTGATACCCTGCCGCCTGCCAGGCCGACATAAAGATAATGGAATTCATGGACGTCTTGGGATCTGTCAGGAAACCGCAGGGGGCAAAACCCAGCTTTGTGAGAAACGCGTTCAGAAGGCCTGTGCTGGGGTTGGGATTGTACAGCACGCTCCAGAGGATGGCAACCACCACCATGGATGTGATGTTGGGGCTGAAATAGGCTGCCCGGAATATGGATACTCCCTTTCTTCTGGATGAAATCAGCATGGCTAAAAGCAGGGCCAGAATGCACTGGAAGGGAACCACCACCACCGTAAAGTAAATGGTATTAACCAGGGATTTCTTAAAGTCCCTGTCCCCAAACAGCTCCACGAAATTATCCAGTCCGCAGAATTTAATCTTATCCGGCCTGAGGATATTGTAATCAGTAAATGCATAGCGGACCGTGGAAACAGCAGGCAGTATTAGGAAAGCTGCCAGCAGCACCACTGCCGGAAGGATGAACAGGAAGGCCGCCCGTCTTTCATGGACCTTATTCTTTGTACCATACTTCATGATATACCTCCTTTCCCTTTTAAAGGGAAGGGGGACCATTGTCCCCCTCACCATTACTCCGCGTAGTTCTTCTGGTAGTTGGAATCAAAATCAGCTGCCAGCTGGTCTAAGGACTCTTTTACATCCGCGCCTGTGAACATATTCATCATGGCCTCTGAAAATCCGGGCGACAGCACGGTATAACCGGGTGTTCTTGGTCTTGGATGGCCTGTATTCAGTGACTGCTCCTTAAAGAGGGAGCGGGGATATTCATTGTACTCTGTCAGCGTGTCATAGCTGGATGCCCTGGTGGGAAGTTTTGCTATGGCCTGGGCGTAAGAGGTCACATTTTCCTTATTCATCAGATAGGAGATAACAGCGCCTGCTGCTTCCTCATCCGCATTCCTGGTGATGCAGGCAGCCCAGTCCCCTGTGGGAGATGTGTTGATGCCGCCATTGTCAGCCACCGGAAAGTATGTAACGCCCCAGTTCAGATCCGGGAAGGACTGCTCCAGAGTGGCCACTTCCCAGGAACCGCCCAGCATGGTGGCGCATTTTCCATTGTGGAACTCCTGCTTCATGGGGTCAATATTGGCATAACCATCCTGAATCAGGCTGTTGAGGAAATTGGCTGCTTCAATTCCTTTTTCACTGTTCACATAGCCGTCTGCCTTGGAACCGTCTTCACTTACAAAGTCAGTGCCGTTGGAAATCCAGAACTGCTCCAGCACATAGGGAAGTCCCTCGCCCTTATCCATGATGATGTTGGTTCCGGCCACATCGCTGGTGGTCAGCTTCCCGGCAATGTCAGCAAACTCAGACCAGGTCAGGGCGTCCTCCATCTTATCCGGCATGGTGATGCCGGCCGCGTCAGTCATATCCTTATTGTAGTACAATGCCACGGAACTCTCTGTTGCTCCCAGGGCGTACAGCTTGCCGTCATAGGTTCCCTGCACCTTGATGGATTCCACGAAATCACTTAAATCCTCCTCTGTAAAATAGGAGTCAATGGGTACGATGATTCCGTCCGCCGCGTAATTGGATATGTTGGGACCGTCCACAAACAGAATGTCAGGCAGATCATTGCTTGTCACGGCCGCATTGATTTTATCCTCGTAAGCATAGGAATCCGCCCGCACGATAGCTTCCCTCTTAAGCTCGATTTCTCCCTTGTGTTCTTCATTAAAGGCATTGATTTTCTCAACCCACCACTCTTCAATAGCCGGTTCATCCGTGGGACTCCAGATAGTCACCAGTTTAGCCCCGTCGCTGCCTGTCTTTCCTCCCCCTGATTTGGAACTGCTGCCGCAGCCGCTCAGTGCACACGCCGCCAATACAGCTGCCAGTGTCATACATGCCAATCTCTTATTCTTCATAATCCTTCTCCCTCTCTTCATGATTTATGGTTCCAGATGGACTCCATGGTCCATACCTCCAAACGCTTCAGACTTCCGGCAGCAAAATCCGCCTCCAGATGCCCCCTGGTGCTTTCCTGGTAAAACAGCTTGGTGCCTGCGGCCTCGCCGTGGTTTAAGTAAACCTCTGCCACCCTCCGGTCCATAAAAATCTCCACATAGCGGACCGTGCTGACATCAGACGGAAAACGGACCTCACTCACTTCCTTCCTGGTGGATACCAGGCTTGTCACACCATTTTTCCGTTCCAGATACAGGGCGTCATCTCCTTCCCTGGCAAGAGTCACAAGGAAATCCCGGTCGTCTCCAAGCTTGATTTTCACAAAAAATGAGTTGCCCGGAACAATCACAGGCGGGACTTCCTGTCCTGACACTGCGAAAATACGCTCCTTCAGCAGTCCGTAACATTCCTTTACCGGCTCCGTGAACAGCCTTCCTTGTTCCATGTGCAGTTCCCTTGGAAGGGAAAAACTGCCGCAGGCGCCTGTGGGCTTAACCCGGTGTTCACCGTAAAAATCAGATATCCATCCTATGGCAATCCTTCTGCCGCTGTGTTCAAAGCTCTGCACCGCATAGAAGTTGCTTCCAAAATCATACCACTGCTGATGTTCTGTCTTAAACCTGCCCCCGTCAAAGGTCCCGGTATAACACCGTGTCATCTGATACCGGCCGGCCTCATCGCGGTGGCACATCCATGCACCTGCAGCCACATATTTCCCATCCAGTTCAAAAAAGTCCGGACACTCAAAGGTCCTGATTCCCGGTTCGTGCTCCTGCAGGAGAGGACCTTTAAAGCTCCACGCTCCATTCTCACGGACATACAGCAGGATAGACGGCACACCGTCCAGGCTGGATCCCAATACCATATAGTCCATGCCTTCTATCCGCTGTACCTTGGGGTCCCTGAAATCAAAGGACGCTCCCTCCGGTCTTTCAGTAATACACGGGCGCTCCTTCTCCACATGGATGCCGTCCCAGCAAACAGCCTCTGTCTGCCATTCCCTGGTGTCCTCACCGTCCTCCTGGGGACCGTGGTGGCGGGTCAGATACAGATGCATCTGTTCTCCCTCCACCTGGGCGCTTCCCGAAAAGGCTCCTCCTTTGTGTTCTTTATCCCTCCACAAATCCGGCTGCGGTTCCAGAACATAGGGCATATGTGTCCAGTGAATTAAATCCCGGCTCACCGCATGGCCCCAGTACATATCATTCCATTCCTGTCCAAAGGGATTGGACTGGTAAAACAGATGGTAATATCCCTTAAACCAGCAGAGTCCATTCGGATCATTTACCCAGTTCATAAAGGGATTGAAATGATACTGTTCCCTTACAGAAGTATCATACCATTTTCCCAATTCCATTTCATCACCGCTGTCCGGATCCAGGAATCTTATTCCCCTGTCCATCAAATCCGGTCCCCCGCTCAGATACATCTGGGTGAAAGAGACCCCTTTACGGCTGATGCGGTATATCCCCTTCTCAGGAAGGGCCAGCTGTACCAGACGGTACCAGTCGTCATTCATGTGAACCTGCTGTTCCTTTCCTCCGGGTCCTTCCAGACAAATCCAGCCATCCCTGTCATCTGTTTTTTCAGCAAATATACAGACGGACTCATATTCCCCGTTGTCAAATTCCAACATCCACATCACCTCCTTTTATCCTGTCTGTGTCTATTTTTCCTATATGGAACCCGTTCCATATCCACACTATAGTACTATTAGATTGATATGTCAATATGCTTTTGTAAAAAAGCGCAAAAATAGTGCACATTATGCAGTTTTTCGCCTCGTATATTGTGCACTATTTTCATTCTATTTCCAATTTTTGTATCTATCGTATTTAGCCCTTCTCCGCGTTCCACATGGAACACATTATACCGTTCCACCTTTTTGTATGGAAACAGGCAGAATTTGTTCCATCTTTACCTTCTTACCATCTAACAGGTCCATCATGGTATCCACACAGGCTGTTGCCAGTCCCGGTATATCCTGCGCTATGCTGGTAAGCTTGGGTGTAAACAGCCGGGTCATGTCAACTGCGTCATAGCCAACAATATGGAGTTTCTCCGGAACCTTCACACCTCTTTGGTTTGCTATGTTAAGGCAGTAAAGGGCTCCTATATCCGTAGTGAACACCCCGTCAATATCCCGGTAAATATCCATGTACTGTTCCATGATACGGCAATAGTAATCATATTCCATCATATTCCAGGCCATTTCAATGGTTTTGACAGATGCCCCATTTTCCTCCATAACCCGATTAAATTCCTGGTGCCTGTCATTGGAGGGCGTATGGACGCGGAAGGAACCGCCAAAGTTCAGCACATTCCTGCAGCCTGCATCCAATAGAAGCCGGGCCGCCATCCTGCCTCCTGCCTTGTGATCCGAATGTATTATGGGAATGTCCGGTCCCAGGTTCCGGTCCATGGCGACCACCGGCTTATTCAGATTCAGGTACGCGTAATCCTGGAGGGAATGGGCACCGGTGATGATGCCATCCATTACGTTCTGGCGCAGCATGTCAATAAAGTCCTGCTCACGGTTGCTTATCTCAATGGTATTGCAGATCATGGCCTTGTAACCGTTCTTATAGAGCTGGATCTCCATGTGCTTCAGCAGCTTGCTGAAAAATGGATTTTCCATATCAGGCACCACAATTCCAATGATTCCCGTCCTGTTCCGGAACAGGTTCCTGGCCAGCTCATTTGGCTGATAGTCCAGTTCCGCAGCCATTGCAAGGATTTTTGCCTTTGTATCCTCTGCCACATAGCCAGTTCCGTTAAGCGCGCGGGAAACAGTCCCCACCCCTACACCTGCTTTTTTTGCCACATCCCTGATACTTGCCATTTGCCCAGACAACCTCCATCGCATAAAACTTCATTACATTGCACTAATAACATTGCACTAATTACATAGTACTAATATCTTAGCAGGAGGAAGGTAAAAACGCAAGCGGGTCCCGGAAAGGTTTCGGCAGGTTCTGGCGGGTTTTGGCGGGTTTTGGCGGACATCTGTTTTAATATTTCGTCAATATTCACAATTTTTTCTGACCAATTCAGTCAAACACGATATTCTTTTAAAAGAATATTGATTTATATATTATATATGATAGACTAAATACCGTTATAAGACAAATATTTAACAGCTGATATTATCAGATGAATTTGTTACAATTTTATATTTCACAGACTTGGAACGAGAGTTTGGCAGCCTTTTACAAAGAGCTGCGGCTCTCGTTTTTTTATTTGTGCAGGCAGCAGAGCATTAAATCTCCAGGAGTTTGGCAACCTTTCACAAAGTGTTGAAGCTTTCATGAAAGCGTTTTTAAATATCAAAGAAAATCAGGAGGGAAAACAACAATGTCACAAAAGAACACAGCAACCAGCACTTCAAAATTCCAGCTTGACGGAAGGCCCGGTATGAAGGAGGCAGTGCCTTTAGGCCTGCAGCATGTACTGGCCATGTTTGTAGGGAACATCGTTCCTATGATTTTAGTCGCGTCAGTAGCCAACCTGTCTGTTCAGGACGCCAACATGCTGCTCCAGTGCTGCATGCTGGGAGCTGCCATCTCAACCGCAATCCAGCTCTATCCCATACGAATCGGAAGCATACAGATTGGCTCCGGTCTTCCCTGCATGATGGGACTTACATACGTATTCCTGCCGGCCTGTCTTTCCATTGCCGGCAGCAAAGGAATTCCCTATATCTTCGGCGCCCAGATTGCGGCGGGTGTCATTGCCATCAGCTACGGAACACTCCTTAAGAAAATGTCATCCTTTTTCCCTCCGGTGGTGACGGGAACCATTGTCATGACTGTGGGTGTTTCCATCTTTAACCTTGCCATCGGCAATATTGCGGGCGGTACATCATCACCTGATTTCGGTGCCCCCATCAACTGGGCAGTGGGCGTATTCGTGGTTCTGGTCGTACTGGGATTCAATGTGTTCGGCAAAGGCCTTCCCAAGGTTGCAGCCATCCTTATCGGTATGACGGCAGGCTACATTTTATCGGTCATTCTGGGACTGGTAAGTTTCTCAGGCATTGGAGAGGCTGCCTGGTTTGCTGTTCCAAAGCCATTTGCATTTGGCGTAAAATTTGATTTAGGATATATTCTGATGTTTGTACTGCTTTACTTCATTGTTGCCGTACAGATGATAGGCGATTTCAACGTATCATGCATGGGCGGACTGGACCGTGAACCCACCCCGGATGAAATCGGAGGAGGAGCCACTGCAAACGGAATCACATCCATTATATCAGCCGTGCTTAACAGCTTCCCCACCGCCACATACAGCCAGAACTCCGGTATCGTGGCTCTGACCAAAGTATGCTCCCGTTTTGTAATTCTGGTTGGCTGCGGAATCCTTTTCCTGGCCGGTCTCTGTCCCAAGGTAGGAGCCGTGCTGTCCACCATCCCCAACTGTGTGATTGGCGGCGGTACCGTGGTTGTATTTGCAATGATTGCCACCTCAGGCATGAAGCTTCTTGCCAAGGCCGGATACTCCAACCGGAACTGCCTGATTATAGGCGTATCCCTGGCATTCGGCCTGGGCACCCAGTTCTGCAAAGGCGCCAGCGCCCAGTTCCCTGCCGGAATCGCTGCAATGCTGGAGGAGAACAGTGTTATTCTCACATCTTTGCTTGCGATTATTCTCAATCTGGTGTTTCCAAAGGATCCGGTTGTGGCGGCAGAGAAGGAGGGCAAGGCGCAATAACTGTTATGACAAAAATAGCACCCTCTCCGGTGCTATTTTTATTTACACGTTATTCCTTCTCCTGATAACTTTCATCTTGTTTTCCACTCAAACTCCGCCTATGCTAATCTGACCAGATAATAGGCCAACGGTACTGCCAATACGTAAGAGGTCCAGTGTACCTGCCTGATTCTGCCCGCACTTACCATGACAATAATATGGGCAATGATTCCCAGGCTCAGTCCGGTAGCCAGGTTATACGTATATGCCGTGCCTACAATGGCGATGAACGCAGGCAGATACTCAACCGCGCTGGTATAATCCAGGTCCTTCATCCCGGTCAACATGGATACGCCGATAACCACAAGGGCTGCGGAATTTACGGCATTGGGCACCATCAGCGCGATTGGTGTAAAGAAGAGTGACAGAAGGAAGAAGGCAGCGCAGCTCACGGATGTAAGGCCGGTACGTCCCCCTGCCTCAATACCGGCAGCAGACTGAACATAGGTAGTCACTGTGCTGGTTCCCATCACGGTGCCTGCTACGGTCCCCACTGCGTCCACAAGGAACGGCTTCTTCATGTCCGGCAGATTTCCATCTTCGTCCAACAGTTCGGCCTTTCCCGCGCAGCCAAGCAGAGTCCCTAACGTGGAAAAGAAGTCATTGACAAAAAACACTAAAAGAAAAGGTATATACGCAATTGAAAGTGCGCTCCTTATGTCCAGCTTAAAGGCAATGGGCATAATAGACGGCGGCATGGAAATAAGATACTCCGGAACTCCCGTAAGTCCCATAGGAATGCCGATTATGGTTCCGGCCGCCATGGCAATAATAATTCCGGCCTTCCATCCCCTAACAGTAAAAACCAGAATCAGAACAAGAGTTATGGTAAACAGCCCCACTTCCCCGTTCATCACGTCCCCCAGGGCCAGGAAGCCGGAACCGGACAACGCAACCAGTTTAACATTGCACAAGCCTGTGGCTGCTATGAAAATGCCTACCACTGCTCCCAGGGTAATCTTCAGCCCTTTGGGCACAATGAGTATGATTTTCTCCCTTATGCCGCATACGGTGATCAGTACGAAAATCATACCGGATATGAAATTGATTCCCAATGCGGTCTGCCAGGTAGCGGCGCCGGAGGCAACAATGGAAAATGCAAACAGTCCGTTGGTTCCCATGGCAGTGGCCAGAGCAAAGGGTATATTACAGTAAAGCCCGCATAATGCGGTAAAAATAGCGGCTGTCAGCAGAGTCACAGTTGCCATGGCCCCTTTATCCATGCCTGCTCCCGCCATAATGGCCGGATGTACCGCAACCAGAAATACCATGGTCATAAAGGTGGTCGCGCCTGCAAGAATTTCTGTTTTTATACTGCTTCCCCGTTCACTTATCTTAAAAAAACGGTCAATTTTGTCCGTTAAGTTCATTGCTGTTCCATCCATAATCCATTCCCTCCTGGTTTAACCAAAACATCTGCATTATCAATGTGCATCAAGCCTTGTACCAGAAAGCAAAACCGTTCTGAAGCTTAAAAGCGCTTTCTCAGTATCTTATAATTCAGCTTTCCCGATTTCAGGTACAGTGTTGCGTGAAGCACAGTGGTATGGTCATAATTGAAACCTGTGTCTTCAAGACACAGGACAGGAGTATCCGCTGATATCTGCAAAAGCCGGGCAATATTTTCACCGGGCAGCACAGGAATGATATCTGCCAACACACAGGCAATGGAATCATTACAGCACTGTTCCATAAAATCAAAATGAGAGGAAGCGCGGAGTTGTTCCATGTGCTGGGCGCCCTTTTCCGCCACGGTTCCGGCAAAACGGTCAATACAATACGCCACCGGATCATTATCCGCGTAAAATACCTTCTCCACAAGAAGATACCGCTTTTCCTCCGGTCCCAGAACAGGGTCCTCCTCCTCCACAAATTTTATCTGAAGGGTCTCGAATCCCGGTTCATAGCCTTCCTCGGCTATCATCTGGGTCAGCTCCGTCTCCAGGTCCAACCTGCATGTGCTGTTTACTATTTTTGGATTTACAATGGTTCCCTTGCTGCGCCTTCTGCTGATATATCCCTCTTCCTCCAGTACCGTCAGGACGTCCCTGAGTCCGTTCCTGCTTACCCCCAGCTGCTGAGCCAGAACTTCCTCTTTTGGAAGCTTTAACAACTCATTGCCATGAATACTCTCCTTTATGTTTTCAAATAACGCATACTTTATTTTCTGTGAAAGCTGCCGGTTATCCAACTGCCTAATTGAACGTAATTCCTTCATGAACGAACCCCCTGTATCAAATGATGGTTTCAATTATAGCATTTTTTTGATGCACCAACAACCGGCAGCCGTACTTTATCATAACCCCTGTTCTGATTTCCACCGGTCAAACAGAGGCAGGTATTTGTCCCCTTTTATGGAGAATTTAAAGGCGTTTCTGGCCATGTCAATCAGTTCCTGTTCCGTAAACCCCATCAGGTCAACGGCCTTTTCATAATTTTCATTCAGATTATCGCTGCAGGGCGGGTTATCTGAATTAATGGAACAAGGAATTCCCCTTCTAAGCATCTCCATGGCCGGATGTGTCTCAAAGCTTTCCACATTTCTTGAACCAACATTGGCTGTAGGGCAGATGGTACAGAGGATTTTATGTTCCGCCAAATATCTTACCAAATTTGGATCCTTCACAGTCTGGCATCCATGATCAATCCGCTTTACATGAAGAAGTTCCAGCGCATCCCATATATTCCGGTACCCATCCTGAACCCCTGCGTCTTCTCCAGCATGTGCCGTCAGGAACAGCCCCATATCTTCTGCCAACCGGTAACTCTCCACATGTTTGCGACACGGATGCCCCTTCTCCTCGCAGTCCATTCCCAGACCATCTACATAATCCAAATATTTCTCCAGCTTCTTTACGAAGTTTACACATTGCTCGGAAGGAAGAGTTCTGTCCAGACCAGCAATATACACCAGTTCCACTCCCAGCTCATCTATGGCCCGCTTTTTCGCGGTTATGTAACCATCCATCACCACTTCAATGGGAATTCCCCTTTCTTCATTCAGCGGGTAGTCCAAAAACAGTTCCTGATAGATTATATTTTGTACTTTAGCCTGTTTGGCCAACTCCATTACCACTGCTTCGTAATCCTCTTCATGGATACAGACAGAATTGATTTTCCGGTTACAGTACATAAATCCATTAAGCCCGTATGTTCCTTTCGTGTCCTTTATCCATTGGCGCAGCCCCTGGGCCGTATCACAGGGCAACTTGACATGGTTCTTTTCTGCCAGCTCCAAAGCCAGATAAAGTGGTATAGAACCTTCAATATGGATGTGGTTTTCTGCTTTTGGCATGGATGCAATCATTTTCTTCTGAAATGGTTGAATCACGGTAAATCCTCCTTTTGTCATTTATTTAGTATAAGGTAGAACCTAGTTCCTAATATTATAATAAAATAGTGTAGGCGTTTTGTCAATACCTATTATCTGTAACACAAAAACGCTATGGAATCATTCCATAGCGGCGTATGTTTATTATCTTCGTTTTTTTATAAAACCAAATTTTTCGGCCAACGTTCCAGCCAACTCCACAGCCATCACCAAAAAAGTGCTCACTGTATTTTCCTCGTACACACCATAACAAAAAATCCGCCACAGTCAATGCCATGACGGATTCCCCCCTAATACCAATACGCCTCCTCTGCGCACTGCCTAATTCTCCATCACCTCCTGATACGTGGCATGGTTCTCCAGCGCCTCAGTCATGGCCGCCATCCGTGATAAATCACCCATAAGAATCACACCGCTCATCCGGTTATTCAGGAAATAGTATTTCCGGTACTGTTCCTTACCCATATCCCTGAATTCCACTGTCTTATAATAGAGGTTCGGATTTCTTCCGTTGTCTCCCGCGGCAAACAGGGCGGTATTCATGCCGTGGAAGGTCAGGGCCGCAGGTACAGGCGTGTATTCCAGACTGTCCCCGGCCGCGTTGGCGCCCGCAGTCTTGCCCTGTTCCACAGCCTCGGGCCAGATGCCGTAATTCCCATCATGGTACTGTGCACAGTCGCCGCAGGCATAGATGCCGGAAACCGAGGTCTCCATGCGCTCGTTGACAACTACTCCCTTCTTTGTCTCCAATCCCATCTTCTTTGCCAGCTCTATGTTGGCGCGGATGCCTGCGGACACAATTACCATCCCGGCTTCCACCACTTCCCCTGTTTTCAGACGGACACCGCTCACATGGCCGTCCCCCTCGATGGCTTCCACATTGACGCCGGTGCGGATCACCACCCCGGCTTTGGATGCTATTATCTTCAACTGCTCCCCGGAGCTCTCATCCAGCTGACGTCCCATCAGGGATGGAGCCATTTCAAGCACCGTCACCTCAAGACCGGCCTTCTTAAGCTCCCACGCTGCTTCCAGTCCCAGAACGCCGCCTCCGATGACCACGGCTTTCCCCGTGCTCTTCATCAGATCCTCCACCCTTCTGACATCAGAAAGCCGTCTGATTGCCGCCACCTCCGGTAACCAGCTTCCTTCCATCGGCGGAATAAAGCATTCACTTCCCAGCGCGTATATCAGCTTCGTGAAACGCAGCTTTGTTCCGTCGTCAAGAAGCGCTTGCCTGGCATCCGTATCCACGCTCTCCACCCGTTTTCCCAGCATCTGGTGCACCTGATTTTCCTCATACCACGGGGCATCCACCATAGCTATCTGCTCCGGCTCCAGGCCTGCGACCAGGGATTTGGTCAGCATGGGACGGTTGTAGGACGGATAGGGCTCCTCGGATACCATAATAATCCGTCCTGTGGCATCCCTTTCCCGGATGGCTTTGGCGGCATTAAATCCAGCTGCGCCGTTACCGAGAATCAGATAGTCGTTTGCCGTGTTATTGGTAAAATCATTTGCCGCATCCTCCACCGGCACAAAGTTCTCCCGGCCCACGCCGCAGACAGGACAAATCTCGATGGAGGAATCAAAAATCTCCCCGCAAACCAGACATTTAACCAGCCTCCTGACACCCTTTGCCGCCGCTGCCCCCGGCTTCTTGGACTGCACCAGACACCCGAACTGATATCCGAACTCATAGGCACCCACCAAATCTGCATCCGAGGGTTTAAACCTCACCTTAAATCCGTCTACCACCTTCATTTTCAACTGTTTCAGGCGCTCCGTGATATGGGGTACGCCCTCGCCGCTCCAGCCGTAACTGCCGAACGCTCCCGCATATTTTCCGCCGTGGGTCACGCTGAACATGCCCAGCGTCAAATCCCATATAGGACGCAGCGCCTCGGCAATGATGGTGGGCGTGCCAAACAGCATTCCGTCTGCAAACTGCAACTCCTCCTGCACCTTCGCCGCGTCGGCCGTCACCATATCGTAGCTGCGCACGTCAATATCACCGCTGTCGGCAATTCCCTGCGCAATCTTCTCCGCCAGCATTCCCGTATACCCGTAGGCGCTTACGTAGGGGATGATAACAGTCTTCTTCCTGTTCGGATTCACCACTGTGGACCATTCCCGGTAAAGGGCCATCACCTGCTTAATTCTGTCCCCCACCAGCACCGGGCCGTGGCCCGTGCACACCATGCTGATATCCAGAGACTCCACCCGGTCCAGGGCCTTCAGCATAAACGGTTTATACGGTCCGATAATACAGTCAAAATAGTAGCGCAGCGCCTTTAAATAATCGTCCTCATTCTCAATCTTATCCGACACCACCTCTTTCAGGCAGTAGTGGGAGCCAAAGGAATCACAGGTCACCAGAATCTGCTCCTCCTCGATAAATGTGTACATGGTATCCGGCCAGTGCAGATTGGGAACCAGCATAAAATGCAGTGTCCGCTTGCCAATGGTCATCCGCTGGTCGTCCTTCACCGCAATGCTGACAAAGTCCCGGTTCACGATTTCTTTTAAGAAACTAATGGCACAGGGAGTGGCCAGTATCTTCATCTGGGGACTATAATCCAGCAGCCGCTCCACACTCCCCGCATGGTCCGGCTCCGTGTGGCTGGTCACCAGATAATCAATCTTAGTGACATCTATGACCTCTTTTAATTTTTCCAGATAATCGTCAAAAAACCTGGCCTTTGCCGTCTCAAACAACACCACCTTATCCCCTGTTTTCATCACATAGGAATTATAGGTGGTGCCAAACTCCGTATACATCACAATATCAAACACACGCAGCTTGTCGTCAATAATACCCGTCCAGCAGAACCCGTCTCTCAATTTAATCGCTTCCATGGTCAGCACCTCTCCTTTACATACATTTATTATAGGGCATATGTTATTTTATGATTCCACTTTAACGCAAATCCCACCCTGTGTCTATTGCATTTGCCACATATTGGCAAACAATTGTCAATCTTTTTCCGGAATCTGCCCAGCTATTTTTTGAGAGTTCTGCCTCTCACAATATCATGAAATCATTTTAATTTCGTGTCATAAATGATGCTTCTGATTTTGAACTCAAAAGGCGCCCCAGCCAAGCTGGAGCGCCCTTACATGCGTCACTATTTGGTTATAAATACTTTATCCTCTGTTCCAGCCCTTTCTTTATCAGCTCCATATCCGATGCAACATAAAAACAGCCAATGCCATTTTCTTTCCCGCGTTCTATTTCCTCCTCTGTAAAGGTTTTATCCAGTGCAGTCTTTCCCGCCCCAATAATTTTCTGATAGATATTCATTTTTAACCTTTGGACATCTATATTATGAATATCTCCCGGAACACCACAGGCATATGTTAAATCCATTGTCCCAACCGACAGAAAATCCAGCTCCGGTATTTTTAATATCTCATCCAAATCCGCAATAGCCGTTGCCGTCTCAATGATCGCGCCGATGATTGTACTCCTGTTCTGCGCTCTAGGGAATTCAGAGACCCCCGTCCCGCTCAGTCCGTAATGATTATTTCTGGATTCCGTACTCACTCCCCGCTCTCCCACAGGCGGATACTTGACAGCTTTTACCAACTCTCTTACCTGGGACGAGTCAACTGTATCCGCCAAAAGGATTCCGCCCGCTCCGCCGTCCATAAGCCGTCCAATCTTTTCCCTGTCAATTTGCGACACCCGTATGAGGCAGGGACATCCATAGCAGCCGGCGGCCCTGATTATGTGAAGCATGGTTTCCTCATTAAACACATAGTGTTCCTGATCGATCACAAGCAGATCCACACCTTCCCCAGCCATCACCTCCGCAATGGACGGGTCCGGTATTCTTAAGAACGCACAGGCAATCCTTTGATGTTTCATCATTTTCTCTTTCACATCTGTCATTATTTTCATTGACCGTTCCATCCCTTCAGAACAACACAGGCCGGGGCCGGCACATTCTGCCTGCTGCAAACCTTCCCCAGATGCCCCGATTCCTTATTCCGTTCAACGACACAAAGCTCATTCGAATCCTTGTTGGCCACAACGATGGCCTCTTCTCTGATTCCAAAGCAGATATGTCTGGGCCCCTTTCCGCCGCAGTCAAAGTATCCCAAAACTTCCAGTCTGCCTGTTTCTTTTGAAATGGTAAATGCGCTGATTGTATCATGCCCTCTGTTGGATGAATACAAAAATCTGCCGTCACCGGAAATAATCAATTCAGCGCAGTAGCTGATACCATGATACTCTTTGGGCAGTACAGAGATAGTCTGCGTCTGCTGGAAGGTTCTGTCTGAAGAGTTATAGTCATAAACATAAATATGATTCCCAATTTCAGTCAGCAGATACGCCACCGGCAATGATGGATGAAAGACCAGATGCCGTGGGCCTTCTCCCGGCTTCACATCCAAAGAGGGCTGTTTACTGTTAGGGCTTAAAATTCCGCTCCCCCTGTCAAAATCATAATTCATGACTTTATCGGTTCCTAAATCCGGCACCAAAACTCCCTTTCCATCCGGAGTATACCTGGACGAATGTGCATGAGCGCTTTCCTGACGGCGGGGCACCACGCTATGACCCTGATGGAATATCTGTTGTGTGGGAACCATTCTCCCATCTGACTCATACCGGGCAACCAGCACACTGCCGCTTAAGTATCCCGCTCCTATCACATAATTTCCAACAGGGTCGGTGCAGATATGGGCGCATTTTGCTCCCTTTGCGTTTACCGCATCCGCCAGTGATAAGCTTCCGTCCTCATGGATGCGGTAAGAACGAATGACCTGATAATCTTTTCTTTCATTTTCCGCAAACAGCAGATTATCTTTTATGGCCAGGAATGCCGGATCAATCTCATTCCCGCCGAAAACCCCCAGGGGATGAAGTTTGTTGGTTTCTTCGTCCATGCGGTATATGTATATCCCTTTACTTCCCGTCACTTCCAGATCACTGTGCATTCCTCCGGTGTACGTACCTGTGTATAAGTAATACGTCATATTCTCTTCCTTATTTTCAATATTCATCGGCCCATTTCCATTCGCTTTTTTTCTTTATGTAACCCCATGTATAAGCGTCTGTTCCTGCCTCGCCTATACTTTCCGGGAATCCCGGTATGGTCAGCCCGCCATCCACCAGCAGAGTTGCTCCGGTAATGTAGGATGCTTTTTCTGATGCCAAAAATGCCACTGCCTCAGCAATATCCTTGGCATTTCCTTTTCTTCCCAGCGGAATTCTCTCCGCAAACGCCTCCTTTGCGTCTGCCACTTCAGCAGGCATTCCGGATTCCAGCAATTCCTCCCTTGTACGAACCGCAATTGCTCCAGGCTCCACAGAATTGACCCGGATGCCAAAAGGGGCCAGGTCCAGGCAAAAACATTTAGTCATCTGATTGATTCCCGCTTTAAATCCGCTGTATAGGCCCGCATTTGGCATAGCCCTTTCTGCGCGCATGGATGATATCATAATAATATTACCGCGGACCTCATGCTTTGCCATATATCTTGCGGCCTCTCTGGTACATAAAATAGCGGCTCGCAGATCGGCTCGCATAAGCATATCCATTTCGCCGGTATCAATATCCAGGATACTGCCTCCCAATCCAGGACGGATCGCATTGTTGACCAGCAAATCCACACCTCCCAGTTTATCTATGGATTCATGGACAAAACATTCCGCAGCCCCTTCCTCTTCAAATACGGCCCGCATAACATGACATTCTCTTCCAAAACGTTCCCTGATCTGCCTGGCTGTTTCCTCGGCACAGTCCGGCCTGTTTGCGTAACTGATTGCCAAATCATATCCCTCTTCGGCCAGCTTCACAGAAATCCCTGCCCCAATCCCTCTTCCGCCTCCGCTGACAATAGCTCTTTTCTTTTCCATATCCTAACCCTCCCTGAATCTGTATTTTTTAATCAATCCACGTATTTCTTCCTGGTTCATCAAGGCCTGTATCAACAGTACGGCCAGTAATACAATTCCAATAATAGCCCTTTCCCAATAGGCATTTAAAAAATTCTGCAATTTGAAAATATTAGACAAGATCGCCACTACCATAGCCCCGAACATACAGCCGGAAAAGGTTCCTTTTCCTCCGCTCATGGATATACCTCCGATGACCACAGAGGCAATGGCCAGCATATCATATCCGTCGCCAGCCCCGGCAGTCGCAGCGCCTGTCCTGGCCGCCACATTAATTCCTGCCAGACAGGCCAATACACTGCAGATGATATGTGCCGTTATCCTGGACTTAAACACGCTGATCCCCATCATCCGGGCTGCATCCTCATTACCGCCCACCGCGTAAACGCTCCTTATAATAGGAATCCGCCGGATGGAAAAAGCACATATTCCAAATATGGCCATTAAAAACACAAAACCCAGCGGAAGCAAATTAAACAGCATCCCATGTCCCAGATATTTCATAATAAGACTGTCCGTACTTATTTTCAGCGTGATTCCATTGGTTAAAACCAGAATAAGCCCCTTTATCATAAGCTGCATGGAATAGGTTGCTATCATTGGCGGGAATTTTACTTTTGCAATGAGATATCCGTTTATCGTGCCCACGGCAACACCAAAGAGTACGGCTGCGGCCAATGCCAGCGCAAAGGAATAGGGCAGCAGCCAGACTGTTATATAACCTGACATGGCCACCGTGGCCGCAACGCTCAAATCAATGGATCCGCTGATTATAACAAACGCCATCCCATAGGCAAGCAGCGCGTTCGTTACAGTCTGGCGCAGTATGTTTTGCATGTTTGAATGACTAAGAAACAATCCGGGATTAAAGACAATCCCCACGCAAAATACCAGTACCAGCGCCAGCACTCCTGAAGATACATGAAAACCGGCCTGTGTGCATCTTTTTTTACTTAGATTCATCCCTTTATGCCTCCTTCATTTTCTTCAGATTTTGAAGGTTGATTGTAAAATCAAGTTGGACACTTGAGTAAAAAATCCATAGTGATTTTTCTCCCCGTGGTAGAATGAAGTTACCACACAATTTCTACAGAGGGAGGGCAATCACTATGGACTGCCATCATTGTATCACAGAATCCGCAGAACGCAAGAAGGGACAGCATCTTCGCATGGAAGACCGAGGAGCCATCAAAGTCCTCAAGAAGCAAGGCCTCGGCCCACGCGCCATCGCCAGACAGATAGGCTGCGCCCCGTCCACCGTTACGAATGAGCTTCGGCGAGGCACACCGGCCCGCAAGAGCAACAAGGGGAAAGCTCCAGGTTACTCCCCCACGCTGGGAGAAGCCGTCTATAGGGCCAACAGAGTGTCCTGCCACAGGCATCCGAAAGCGGGCGTCTGCAGCAACTTTACCAGCTGGGTGGTTCGGCAAATCCGGGAACACAAGTGGTCCCTGGATGCCTGCTGTGGCTATGCCAAGCGACACAGCCTGTTCGAGCCGTCGGAGATGGTCTGTTCCCGTACCCTCTACAACATGGTCTGGAAAGGGCACCTCTCCATCCAGCCAATGGAACTGCCCGAGGCGTTAAAGCGCAAAGCGAAGAAGCATCGTGTGCGAGAGAACAAAAAGCGCTACGGCACAAGCATTTCCAGCCGCCCGGAGATTGCATCTCTTCGTCTTGAAGAGGGCCACTGGGAAGGCGATACCGTGGTCGGCAAGCGAGCGGGTAAGGAGGCTGTTGTCTTTTCCTTGTTGGAGAAGAAGACGGAAACCTACCTTGCGTTCCGTATCCCTGGTAAAACCAGTGAGGCGGTGATGAATCTCATGAACACCCTCCATGATGAGTACGGAGAGCACTTCTCTCAGGTCTTTAAAACCATTACCGTGGACAACGGCAGCGAGTTCGCTGACTTCGCCCAGGTGGAGAACTGGGGCAGCAAGGTTTTCTTCGCCCATCCGTACACCTCCTGGGAGCGTCCTCAGAACGAGCGACACAATGGCCTGTTCCGGGCCTTTATCCCAAAGGGAGCTTCTATCGAGGGCTTCACTGACGAGGATATCCTCACCGCTGCTGACGAGCTGAATGGACGTCCACGGAAGAAACTCGGATACTGCACCCCAGAGGAACTCTTTGAGGCTTTTCTAGATGCTGTCTACGCAGCCTGACGGCTGCGGCAACCTCGCTCACGGATAGATCCTCCGGCTCCATCCGTGACCAAGGTTTTTACCACGGGGTGTCCAACTTGTTATTGCAATTTGCGTTCAGATTTTGAAATACCACTGCTGCAATAATAATGGCTGCTGTTATAATATAAGACCATTGTTCGGAAATGTTATTCATATTAATCATAATGGTAATAATCTGTAAAATAAATACACCAAAAACCGTGCCCACAAAATTCGGCCTTCCGCCTGTTATCGAAGTCCCGCCTATTACTGTTGCCGCAATTGCGTCCATCTCCATCAAAATCCCCAAAGCCATAGGATCTGCGCTGGACACGCTTCCCGCGTCAAATATGCCTGCCATTGCGGTCAGCAGATTGCAGATCACATAAGCTGTCACGGTATAAAAAACAACACGTATCCCTGATTTTTTTGCCGCGTCCAGATTATCGCCGCACGCTTCTATGTAAATACCAAAAGGAGTTTTCCTGACCACCAATACTGCTGCCGCCAGTGGAATCAGAACCAAAAACAGCTGTATCGGAACCACACCGCCAAAGAACTTCATATAGCAAACCTCTTTCAGCCATGGGCTGCGAATCCTCACCGTGGCTCCATTGGTCAGAACCTTGGCCAGGGCACGCAGAATATACATCATCGCCATTGTGGCTATCATTGGCTGGATTCGAAACCTTGCCACATTTACGCCATTGATCATTCCAATTACAAAAGCAGAGAAAAGAACAACGATAAATGAAACTGCCAATGACTCCGTACTGCGCAGAACCAATGAAAACAGCACAGCATTCCACGCAAATCCGCTTCCCAGTGATATGTCAATACCGCCGACAGCTATGACAAACGTTGTGCCGATGGCAACCAATACCAGAGATGTGCTTTGAGTCAGTATGCTTCTAACCGTATACCAGCTGGCAAAATTCCTGGTAAAAAAACAGTTCAGCAGAAACAAGAAGACAAATACCAATGGGGTTGACAATGTGTTTTTATATTGTTTCAGCCTATTCATGATCCGTCTCTCCTTTCTGCGTCCGGCTGTCCGCGATTAAGTCCATAATATGTTTCTGGGTAATATCCCCACCGGTTAGCTCCCCTACGGTTTTTCCTTCCTTAATCACTGTTACCCTGTCACAGATGCTTACCACTTCAGATAAATCAGAGGAGATAAAAATAACTCCAATTCCCTTTAAGGCAATCTCGCGGATCAATGACATAATTTCCTGTTTTGCACCCACATCAATGCCTCTGGTAGGTTCGTCCAGTATCACCAGCTTAGGCCCTGTGGCCAGGCCTCTGGCCAGCAGCACTTTTTGCTGATTCCCTCCTGATAAATATTTAATTCCCTGTTCATGGGAAGGAGTCTTAATTTTAAATCTTTCAATGTAATGATTTACCAGATTTCTGCACTTTTTTTCATTAATGAACCCATACCGCGCTATTTTATCTGTACTGCATAATATCATATTGTTTCTAACCGACATGTTGGGAACTATACCATCTACCCTTCGGTTCTCAGTACAAAACACTATTTTTTTACGCCTTGCCTGCACCGGTCCGGATATGGATGAGGGTTTTCCTTCCAGATACATGACTCCTCTGTCCATCTTTCTGCATCCTGCTATTATCTGTGCCGTTTCCGAGCGCCCGGATCCCAGCAAACCGGCAACTCCAAGTATCTCTCCCGGATAAACCTTCAGGTTAACATCCCACACCCTGGGAAGGCTTCTGGCGTGCTCAAGCTCTGCAAGAGGTATATCTTCTGATGAATACTTCTTGTCGGATGGTATTCTTATGCTGCCTTCCACCTCCCGCCCCACCATCAATGTCACCAGTTTGTTCTGGTTTATGCTGCCAATCTCATAGGTCCCCACGCATTCCCCATCTTTTAATATGGTTACGGAATCACAAATCTGGAATATTTCCTCTAAACGATGGGTTATAAAAAGAAAGGATACGCCCTGGTCCTTTAGTTTTCTTATGATGGAAAATAATATCTCCACCTCTTTTTTGTCCAGGGACGAGGTAGGCTCATCCAGTATCATAAGCTTGCAGTCTTTTCGCAATGCGATGGCAATGGAAATCATCTGCTGCGCGGCTGCCCCCAATTTGGAAAGTTCCATATGGGGATCCATAGATAATCCCAGCCTGTCCAGCAATCTGGCCGCCTCCCCATCAACCGCTTTCCAGTCAATGGCAATCCCTTTCATGGGGTAATCTTCCAAAACCAGATTTTCCGCCACAGACAGATAGGGAATTAAATTTAATTCCTGAAATACAGCCCTGATACCTGCATTTTGCGAATCGTATGTGCTATGAAACCCAACAGGCTTTCCTTCAAATAGAATTTGACCGCTGTCGCTAGTATATACTCCGGTCAGGATTTTGATTAAAGTTGACTTTCCCGCCCCATTTTCACCGCTTAAAGCCCGGACCTCCCCTTTCTTTACGGTAAACGATATCTTATTTAATGCCTTTACTCCGGGGAAGCTTTTGCTCACCCCCTGTATATCTAAAATATTTTCCTCTTTTATCCCCATATTGTCTCCTTCGCAGTATCTTCGGATTGGAATATATTAGAAAATAATCTTTCCGCTGTCCAGTTCATCCTGTGCGTTCCCCGGATCGCACATCCGCAGCTTCAATCCCGTAATCTTTGGATAATCCTCACCCTCCAGATATTTTGTATAATTGTCATAAAGTCCATAGACAATGGCTTCCGGATCAATAATCAGGCAGCTGCTTAATTCACCATCCAGTATAGACTCACACATTTCCATGGAAAGATCGATGCCGCAGGTCATTACATCTTTCCCCGGCTCCAGGCCAAACTCTTTTACCGCTGCAATAGCGCCCAGGATCATCTCGTCATTATGGGCATATATTACATCCACTCCACCCTGAGTGGCCTGAAGCACATTGAGCGTCATTTGCTGGGCGTCAATTCTGCTGCAATTAGCACACTGTGTAGATACAAATTCATGATCCGGTCTCTCAGCCTCAATTGTCTCCACAAATCCCTGCCCCCTGTCCAGGGACCATGACTGGGACATGGAACCAGTCAGATGAAGAATCCGCATGGTACCTTCTTTTTTATAGTTCTGACTGACCCAGCGTGCCACCTCGGCTCCCTGATCATAACATTCACCGATTCCAAGGAACAGATAGTCCGTTCCCGGCTCATACCCGTCCGCTTTCGCATTAAATACAACCATATCAATGCCAGCCGCCTTCACCTTATCCATAACCGTACTGCATGCAGATGAATCCACCGGGTTAAAGAAAATCACATCCATTCCCTGTGCAATCAGATCCTCCACATCAGCTACCTGCTTTTCTACATTGTTGTCTGCATTAAGAAGGGTTACCTGGTATCCATAATCTTTGCCAATCTTTTCAAATGCCTCTGCCTGGGAAACATTAAATCCAGCGCTGACCTCAGCGTATGAAATCCCCACCTTCCTGCCCGTGTCAGCCTGTGTATCTGATTCCGGTTTTGTCTCCATATCCTTGTTTTCTCCTGCAACAGACACAGACGTCTGTTCCTCCGGTGCTTTTTCTGTTTCTAAAGAACAGCCTGCCAATCCCATTGCTAAAATCCCCGCCAACAATACTACTGTAAATTTCTTCATTCCTCTTCTCCTTTTTCGTCTGTTTTTACTGCCAGGATACCATCTCTTCGTTACCAATACGTTTTTTCGTGCAGAATCCATACACGTCCTCATCCGATTCCACTGTCATATCTGTCAGCCCAGGTAATGTAATTCCTCCGTCAACTGTCAGATTAGCGCCCGTTATATAAGAGGCCTCCTCCGACGCCAGCCACAATACGGCATTGCCAATCTCCTCTGCCATCCCCTGTCTCCTCAAAGGAATTTGCTGCCTTGCAAATGTTTCTCTGTGTTTCACCTCTGATTCTTTGACCCTGTTCTCTTTGACAGCGTCTTCCGAAAGCGTATCAATACATCCAGGCAGAACACAGTTAATGCGGATCCCGTACGGCGCCGCGTCCAGGGCTGCGTTTGCGCTGCTTCGCAGAATAGCCGCCTTTATTCCTCCATATAGTGAAAATTTCTGATGTGAGCTGACAGCGCTCTCCGAATCAATATTCACAATCGACCCTTTGCAGTTATTCTTGATCCAATACCGAATGGCATCCCTCATAATCAGCATATATCCCCTGTAATTTACGGACAGAACTTCATCAATATGTTCCGCCGTATATTCATACTGATACATCCTGGGAGGCATGATTGCGGCATTATTTACAACCAAATCCAGTCTGCCCATTTGTCCGGCCGCAGTCCACACCACACGTTCCACCTCCGCGGCATTGCGGAAATCAGCCTCTTGTATAAAGCACATCCTCCCCAGCTTCTCCACTTCCCGTTGTACCGTCTCTGCTTTCAGACGGCTGAAATAGTATGTAAAAGAAATATCATATCCTGCCCGGGCAAGCCTTAAAACAATCCCCCTCCCAATTCCCCGTTCTCCGCCAGTGACCAAAGCAGCTTTTCCTGTTTCATCATAATGAACCATTCACTGTTTCCTCCTCCATTCTTTCATGAAATACTTTTATCATTGTATTAATTGAGAAACGCCAGAGAAGACGCTTCCTGAACCGTCACAGTATCACATACCCCTCCTATTTCTCCTAAAGCACTGTTATATTCAAGAGATACCACCTCTCCGTCTCCTTGATTGCAGACAACTATGTAACGATTATCCGGTGTAAATTCAAAAGCCCTGGGGCAATGGCCGCCGCTGGAAAAGCTTACCGGATTGGAGAGTGTACCTGTCCCGGAATCAATATCCAGGCGTATAATCCTGTCATATCCCTGCTCTGTAAAATACCCCCGCAAACTCGCAAACAAAAACCTTCCGTCCGCGGATACCTTAATTTCAGCGCCTTGAATCTCCGGTCCCTCATAAGTATCCCAAAAGCTTCGCGGTATAAGCTCTATCTTCTGCCGGCGCACAGACATAGGATCCGGCCCGTGAAACTCATAAAAATAAACCGCACATTCTAATTCCGCAAACAGGTAAAACCAATCGTGAACCGGATGAAACACGCCGTGCCTGGGTCCGTCCCCGGGATCGGCCTGATTCGTCCGCACCCTTTCCATGCTGCCATCTTCCTCATTCCATCTGATAATATGCAGCCGATCCGCCCCCAGATCAGGCACTGCAAAATACGTGCCGCTTTTATCAAACACAATCTGGTGGGGATTTGGCTGGGTTTGGCGCATTCTGGCACCCGCGCCTTCCGGCATCTTCAAGGTATTACTGAGCCCTTTCATATCTCCGCATTCATCCAGTGCACAGGCAATCACATCCGCGCTCTTCCAGCACGGTACAAGAACATATCCTCCACCTGGGGACAGTGCAATATGTACGCCTCCAGCTGAACCATATTTCATCTTGGAGCAAAGACACAGTCTCTCCGATTCCTCATCCAGCCTGTAATGCGCTATCTGCACTTCATCCAGGCGCTCACTGACCGCATACGCATGTCCATTTTTCAAACCGCTTATTACATATGTCGCATTCAGGCCGTCATAGGAAGAATGACACATCTTTAACTTCCCATTGCCATCCATACGTAAAAGGTGCAGTCCCATATCCCCTTTATACGTTCTATAGTCCAGTGTCCCCACCGCTATATATCGATCCATTTTTAAAACCCCCTTGCCAAAAATCCCGCGCTATGGTATAAATAAAAAGGTACACAAATAAAGCCTATGCCAATAGGGAATTATTTGTACCAGCCATTTATCTACTTGCACTAGATAAATGGCATTTTTGTTTTCTAACTGTTCATAATGATATGGAAAGGAATGATTTTCCTTGTACAGAGAATGGATGGATTCTTTAATCTCTCCAGCAGCATCTCCATGGCCGCTTTTCCCATCTCCCAGGGATTACGCTCCAAATAGCTGTAATTCAGCCCAAACATATCGAACTGTTCCAGCTTATCAAAAGCCATGCAGAAAATATCCTGTCCCAAAACAAGCTTTTCCTCCAGCACTGCTTTGAAAAATCCCTCTGTGGTAAAATTATTGCATGTAAAAATTGCCTGCGGCATCTTCCCATTCTTCAAATATTCTTTTGCTGTCCTGTATGCCCCCTCTCTGGTAAAGTCTCCTTCAAGAATAAAATTATCCCTGCGTTCAATTCCGTTTACCTCCAGGGCCTTACAATATCCACGAAACCGATCCCTGACGTTTTTGATCCTTCTGTCTCCCGTCAATATGCCAATCTCCCGGTGTCCGGCCTGTATCATCGCATCAACTGCCTTAAATGCTCCTGCAAAATTATCGAAAAATACCCCATCCCGTTCATCCAGTTCTGCCGTTGCGTCCATGAATACGATTGGTATTTTTGTATTGTTCATTGCCTCACCAAATCTCTGGGAGCTTTGAAAATTATCAAAGTCAAGAGTAGGCGCAATTATAATACCCTGGACCTGCATCTCCTTCAGGCGTTTTAATGCCCGAATCTCTTTTTCAGGATTCCTGTCTGAATTATAGAATACCACGTCAATATCATACTGATCCGCGACAGAGGCAATCCCTTCAAAGGCACTGAGAAAATAGGGATTTGTCATCTCTGATACCACCACTCCAATTGTATGTATCCTCCGAATTCCCGCTTTTCTGGTGTTCTCCGGAATCTGGTAGTCAATATCCTTCAAAACAGACAGGACTTTTTCCCGCTTTTCTTTGCTAACATATCCGGATTCATTTATCACTCTTGAAACAGTAGCTTTTGATACATTAGCTCTTTTTGCAATTTCATCAACGGTCATGTTCCACCTCATATGTAACATTTGATTATATTTCATCATTTATTTCATGATATCACAGTTGTATCCATATGTAAATCGTGTTATTTTTACAAATTTTTATTTAATTTTTATACATTATATCCAAATTCATTTCAATACAATTAAGTTTTTTATGTTTTTAGCATTTCTGGTTCCAATTAGTTTCATATTATATTTCATATTTTGTTTCATATCTTGTTTTCATATATTGTTCCACACAACTTTAACTCATGATAAAAAACAGTAGTTGGGTATCACACATACCCTGGTGTCGTATTGACGTCAAAAGGCACCCCAGCCAAGCCGGAGCGCCCTTACATGCGTCACTATTCAATTAAAAATACTTCTTGCTTCCCCAAAGATTACTCTTCTTCAAATCCAGATACTCATTATAAGCCTTTTCCAGTATCTGCTTCTCATTGGAAAACTTCAGCAGATGGTATGCCTCGTAGAACTTATAATACCCGGAATCCAGAAAGTACTCTTCCCGCTGTGGTTTGCTGTAATAGCTGTCGGCCATCATCAGATACCAGTGTACGTCCTTTTCCACCACATCCTGGGGTGTGTTAAAGGAGTATTGGCTCTTGCCGATATACTTGATAATGGATGCACTGACACCGGTCTCCTCCTTTACCTCGCGGAGCGCCGTTTCCTTATACTCTTCGCCAGCTTCTACTGTTCCCTTAGGCAATACCCATCCTTCATATTTATTCTTATAGTTCTTATAAAGGACGAGGATCTTCCCTCGAAATATAACCACACCGCCGCAGCTCGTTGCTTCAATCATTGCAATTCCTCCTGGTGTTGGTGTGAACCTGATCTGCGTCTGTACCGGACGAGTCCTTTACAGGGCCCGCGTGCGTCCCGCTAATTAATGTATGCAGCACTGCATCTGTTGTCCCGGTTACGCAATCATAACTGGTCTTAGTATACAACTTTTGGAAAGGATATGCAAGGCTTATCTGCTATTTCAGGGCTGGCAGGTATTGGGAGACAGGGTTTGGCAAACGCCGGACAGCCATGCTGATACCGGTATCCGGCCAGGCTTTAATCCAGGCCGTTCATCCCCTTAAATACTTTCTCCGCGGTTATGGGAAGCTCCCGTATTCTCACGCCCACTGCATTGTAAACCGCATTGGCAATGGCCGGGGACGGGGTGTTGATAACCACCTCGCCGATGGATTTAGCGCCGAATGGGCCGGTGGGCTCGAAGCTGCTCTCAAACTCCACCTGCACCCTGCCCACATCCAGGCGGCTGGGCACCTTGTACTGCATAAAGGAATTCTCATGGACCTTTCCGTCCTTTGAGTAGCTTACATCCTCATACAGGGCCATGCCGATTCCCTGGACCAGTCCGCCTTCTGTCTGAACTCTTGCCAGGTTTTCATTGAGAGGTGTTCCGCAGTCCACAGCGGCAGCAAATTTGATTAATTCCACCTGGCCTGTCTCCAGATCCACCTCCACCTCGGCGGCTCCTGCCATAAAGGGCGGCGGGGATATGGGCGAGGAATGGGACTGGGTCACCTGAAGGGCGTCCTCATTGGCACACTGGACCCTGTTTGCCAGGTCCTTTATGGTGATTTCCTTCCTGGTGCCGTCCGCCTCGCAGGCCAGCTTATATACCCGCTTTCCGTCAAACTCCAGCTCCTCCGCTCCGGTTTCCAGGTATTTGGCTGCCTTGTGGAGAATTTTTTCCTTCAGGGCTTCACATGTCTTTACCACTGCTGTTCCGGTCAGATAGGCAGTGCTGGAAGCATAGGAGCCGGAATCATAGGGGGATATGTCCGTATCAGCCCCAAATACCACGATATCGTCCAGCTCGCAGCCCAGACACTCGGCAGCCACCTGTGCCAGCGTGGTGTCGCAGCCTGTTCCCATGTCGGCGGCACCGATTATCAGGTTGTAAAAGCCGTCGTCGTTTATCTTAATGGTGGCGCCTGCCACATCCACCCCGGATATGGAGGAACCCTGCATGGCCATGGCAAGTCCCACACCGCGCACCTTGGAACCGCTTACCTGGCGTCTGGGGTATTTTCCGTCCCATCCTATCATGTCCTTAACCCTGGCCACACAGCGGTCCAGAGCGCAGCTGTCCGCTGTCTCACCGTAATAGGCCGGCATCACGTCTCCTTCTTTGACCATATTAAGTTCCCTGAATTTCACCGGGTCCATGCCCAGCTCTGCCGCCAGCTCGCTGACCGCTGATTCCACGGCAAAGATTCCCTGGGTTGCCCCGTATCCGCGGTACGCCCCGGCCGACATCCGGTTGGTGTAGACCACGTCATAACTGAACCGGAACGCCTCAGGCGTGTGGTACAGCGGAATGGATTTATGGCCGGACAGGCCCACTGTGGTGGGTCCATGTTCCCCGTATGCCCCTGTATTTGACAATGTATATACATCCATGGCTTTCAGTATACCGTTGTCATCGCATCCCAGCTTCACCCGTACCTCCATCTCATGGCGGGGTGAGGACGCAATCTGGGACTCATAACGGCTGTAAATGATTTTGGCAGGCTTTCCTGTTTTCCAGGTCACGATGGCAGGGTACACCTCTGCCACAACCGTCTGTTTTGCCCCGAACCCCCCTCCGATTCTGGGCTTGATGACGCGAATCCTGGATTTGGGTATATCCAGGGCATGGGCCAGGATTCTTCTGGTATGGAACGGAATCTGGGTGGATGCCACCACATTCAGCCTTCCATACACATCCAGATGGGTGTAGGCCCGGAAGGTTTCCATCATGGCCTGCTGGTTGGCCTTGGTGTGGTATACCCGCTCTATCACATGGGTACAGCCTGCAAATGCCTGTTCCAGATCCCCATGGCTCTCAATGCCTGAGGCACAGAGATTGCGTCTATTGTCAGCGCCCACATCGCAGAGACTCTTCCAGTCCTCCTCCGGGTGCACCAGTATCTTTGCGTCCTTGGCATCGTGCATGTCCAGCACAGGCTCCAGGACTTCATATTTTACACGTATGAGACGCATGGCATGGTCCACCACAGCCTCATCCCTGCCTGCCACGATTGCCACCGCGTCTCCGGCAAACCGCAGCCTGCGGTCCAGTATGAGCCGGTCATAGGGACTTGGCTCCGGATAGGTCTGCCCCGCCATGGTAAAACGGCTCTGGGGCACATCCTTCCATGTGAGAATGCACTCAATACCCGGTATCTTGGCGGCAACGCCGCAGTCTATCTCCTTAACCATGGCATGGGCGTAAGGGCTTCTGAGCACCTTTACCACCAGGCAGTCCTTTAATGCCAGGTCGTCCGTAAACACCGGCTTGCCTGTCACCAGGGCCCTGGCATCCTTCTTGATGAAGGGAGCGCCTACCACACGGTAATTTCTTCCGGCATATGCACCTCCTTCGCTGCCGCATGTGCCGCATATGCTGCCGCATGTACCGCATGTGCTGCCGCATGTACCATCCGTACCGGCGCATGTGCCGCATGTCCTGTCAGATGTCTTATTTTCTGTATATCCCATCCGCTCACACCTCCTGTTTCGATTCCAGATATTTCTTAACTGCCCGCAGCTGGGACATATATCCGCTGCAGCGGCACAGGTTGCCGGCCAGATACTCCTTGATGGCCTCCTCATCCGGGTTTTTAAGCTCCCGCTCCATGGCCAGCACATTCATGATGAAACCGGGGCTGCAGAATCCGCACTGCTCCCCGCCTTCCGCTGCCAGAAACATGCCGAATTCCTCTGCTTCCTTCTGAAGACCTTCCAAAGTGGTGACATGGCGCCCGTCTGCCCTGACAGCCAGGATGGAACATGACAGCACAGGCTTTCCGTCCAGCCATACGGTGCACAGGCCGCAGTTGGCTGTCTCGCAGCCGCGTTTCACGCTGTAGCAGCCCAGGCTTCTCACTACATCCAGAAGAAGGTCATCCGGCTCAGCCTCTGCCTGCACATTTTTTCCATTTAACCGAAACTCTATATTCATCCTTTGCTTACGCTCCTTCCTGTCAGTCTCTCCATAAGGCGTCTTGTATACACAGCAGCCAGCTGGCGGCGGTACTGTCCGCTTGCCCTCGTATTGCTGCCATAGGTAAAGGAATCAGCCGCCTCCCCGGCAAGCTGCGCCAGACTGTCATACCCGTCGTCCTTGATTTTCACGACCTGGGCCCGTCCCGGCCTGGCTCCCACCGCCACATACCAGTCATTGCCCCACCGGGATACACAGCAGGCTATGACCGGGAAATCCGTTTCCGAATTTCTCTGGGTGGTATAGGCTGCTTTTCTTCCGTCTTTTTTTATAATGATGCGCACCAGAATATCCCTGTCATCCCGGCGCACAGGCCGTTTGGCAAATTCCTCCAGAGGCACTATGCCTCCGTGATAAAGCTCCACATATGTATCCAGGGCCATCAGGCAGGTCAGGATGTCGGAAAATCCAAAGCGGCTGTAAATGCTGCCTCCCACCGTAGCCAGGTTGCGCATCTGAACGCCCACGATATGGCGTGTACATTCCTTAAAAACGCCTCCGAAATACTGGTCAAGCCCCTGGTCTGTCTCCAACTGGCGCAGGGTGCACATGGCGCCAATCCTGAATTCTTCCTTGGTTTCCTCGATTTTATCAAGTCCCAGGCCGGACAGGTCCACGATGGTACGTTTGGTCACACTGGTCATCTTAAGCCACACCATGCCTCCCACAACCAGGCTGCTGCGCTTCTGGCATAGTTCATACGCCTCGGACAGACTGTCCACTTTTACATAATCCTCTGCTCGGAACACGTAGATTCTCCTCTCTTGTCAAATGCGTGAATACACGCCCTAAAATAAAGCAAACAGGGAGATTATATCATGAAATCTCCCTGTTTTCTACATATACCGTTATTCTTTAAAATAATAAATGCATGAACAATGCGCTGATTGGTATGGCTACAATGGTCCGCTCAAAGAAGCAGACAATCAGTTCCTTCAGAGATACAGGTATCTTCGTTGACATCATGACCACGATGGTCTCAGAAAAGAAGATAATCTGCACCATGGACACGGTGACTACCATGTACCTGGCCCCCACGGCCAGGGTGCCGACCTTATCGGCAATCATCAGCACGGGTAAAAACATTTCCGCGATTCCAACCGGAAGGGAAGGCGCAATCTCAGCCGCATTGGGAACCTGTAACAGGACAAGCAAGGGTTCAAATAATTTGCCAATCCAGTTAAATACCGGGGTATAGGTGGCGATGAGCATTGCTATGATTCCCACGGCCGTCAGAAGTGATATTACCTTTGGCAGCACATAACAGCTGTCTAAAAGGCTGGACCGGATTTCTTTCAGAAGATTGGGCGCAGTGGCCGCTTTCTTGACCGCCCTGGAGGCTCCTGTCTTAAGCACCGCCCTGGCAGGTACACGCTCCGCCAAAATCTCTTCCTTTGTCTGCTGCCGTCCGTCTGCAAACACAGACGCCTTGCGGGACAGCGGGGGAATTCTGGCCATAAAGAAGCTGACTATAAGAGTCACCAGCAGCGCTATAAAATAAATAGGCAGAAAATATTCCGAAAGGTCTGCTGTCTCTATCACCTTATAGGCAAATCCCACGCTGACCGCGCTGAATCCCGTGGCGATGAGAGCCGCTTCCTTTTTCGTATAAATCCCCTTCTGGTACAGCTTGCTGGTAATCAGAACTCCCACAGAGGCAGAGCTGACAAAGGACGCAATGGCATTGACAGCACTTCTTCCGGGAATCTTAAACACAGGCCGCATAAGCGGTTCCATCAGGCTTCCGATAAAATCCACGATTCCGTAATTCAGTAAAAACGGCATGAACACAGCACTGACCGGAATAATCCAGGCCACGTCCGTGGCAATGGAGTATACGGTTTCTCCTATGTCGGGACTGACGATGGCAGCCGGTCCCTCAAAGGAGGGAAATGTGTAGTGCAGCATCAGAATCAGGGCGAATATACTGCCCAGCAGGTAAAACAGCGGATGCAGCACCGAATCCTCCTGATAATACCTGTAAACAGCTGAATCCTTGTTTTTGCAGAAATATTTTCCGTATACGCTGGCCAGGCCGTTTCCCATGATGATAATTCCTCCCATCCAGAGTCCCGCAAGTCCCAGGCCGGCTTTGATATTCTTATATATGATGCCGAAGGTGACATCCGTGCTTCCCCTTACAGTGACCGGGACAAAAAAGATGATGACTGCAATCAGGGTGAAAATGACTGCCTTTATTATCCCGCTTCTCCACTGTTCCCTGGTAAGCACCAGTGCATCTAATACCGAGTTGTCATTTAGGTTCCCGTTCACATTATTGTCATTTTCCATGCCTTATCCTCCATTGCAGCTGCCGCTATTTTGCCTTTTTCTTCACTGCCAGGATGGACAGATATTCAAATACAATGTTGGCTGCCAGATAAGCGGTTATCTCACCGTGGTCATATGCGGGCAATACCTCCACCAGGTCAAATCCCACAAAATTCAGGTCCTTGATTTTTCTTACCAGATCCAGGGCTTCCAGGGAAGTAAAGCCTCCCACCTCCGGGGTGCCTGTTCCGGGCGCATAAGCGGGATCTACAAAATCAATGTCAAAGGTCAGGAAGCAGGGCTTATCCCCCACACGCTCCAAAATCGTCTTAATCAGAGTCTCTAAGCCCATCTCCCTTACCTTGTGGGCCGGAATCAGCTTCATCCCCAGCTCTGCCGCCATCTTATGCTCATCCGGGTCATACAGGGAGCCGCGCATTCCCACCTGAATGGAATGGGACGCATCTATCAGATTTTCTTCCAAAGCCCTGCGGAACGGCGTGCCATGGTTATATTTCTGGCCAAATACCTCATCACATAAATCGGAATGGGAATCAAAGTGCACCAGAGCAACCGGACCGTACTTTTTCGCAACCGCGCGAAGCTCTGCCAGTGTGATGGAATGGTCGCCGCCCAGTACGATGGGACATGCATTTTCCTTAAGGATATTGGCAACCCCTTCTTCAATTGCCTGGTAGGTGGGATGTATGTAGCCAGGAGTCACATTGAAATCGCCTATGTCCCCGCCCTTTAACCCGTCCATAATGTTTACCTGCATGATTACATTGTTGGGCTTCATCATGGCTGAGATATTCCTGATTGCATTGGGGCCAAAGCGTGAGCCGGAACGGAAGGAGCTGGCGGTGTCAAAGGGAGCCCCTGCAATAGCGAAATCCAGACCTTCTGCCGAGTCCACTTTCTGCATTCTCATAAATGTTCCCATATTACAAAATCTTGGTGATGATAAGGCACTTGCCGGTTGTCTAATATCTGTCATTATATAACCCTCCATATTATTTAACTGTATTTAATTTGATTCGTGCGCACTTTTAGTTTTATTGGACTTATTGTCGGCAATTTTCCGTTAACAACAGCATACCATCTGGAAGGCCTTCTGTGTTATATTAATACTTGATATGTTATATGGAAAATCATATAATTAGGTAGGGACTATATAAAAGCTGCATATATGACAGAGGGGTTATCTATGGATATCAAATATTTTGAATATGTAATTGAAATCGTGGAATGCGGTTCCATCAACAAGGCGGCCCAGAACCTGCAGATGCTGCAGCCGAACCTTAGCGTATGCATCAAGAATCTGGAACAGGAACTGGGGTTTCCCATCTTCTGCCGGCAGCACAGCGGTATACGCCTCACCAATGAAGGTGAACTGTTTCTTAAATCCGCCAGGAAGATTGCCACGGAACTGGAAACCATCCACAACATTCCGTCCATGTTCAGCCACAAGGACAACCTTTCCATTTCCTGCACCTATTCATTTGACTTCATGAACCATTTTCTTAAATTCAAGAAGAAAAAACCGCCCACAGCCTGCGAGGACTCATTTAAGGAAACCGGCCTGATCCAGACCATCCGCGACGTGGTGGAACAGCGGTACCGGATGTCCCTGTTTTACTGCTTTGACACGGTCAGCGATACCTATTACGCCCTTGCCAAAAAGCATAATCTGAAGCTGATTCCCATTGCCCGCAACCGTCCCCTGATCCTTCTGGCATCAAAAAAGAACCCCCTTTCACGTAAGAAGGAGATTCCTTTTGACAGTATAACCGATTATAAGTTCATCATGTATGAAAATTTCAAGTTTGATGAATGGCTGAAAATTCTGAACTTTAAAAATGACAATAATATCTTATATGTGTTCGACCGGGGCGGCCTCATCGACGCCATCCGCCAGAGCCGGTATGTCACCGTGATGATGAAACGCTTTACCGACACATACAGCGAGGACTGCGTGGAGATTTCCATTGTGGACGCTCCCTTTGGCATGGATGCCTACTGCCTGCATCACGCCTCCTACACCATGAATTCCAGGGAGAAGCAGTTTATACGGGAATTAAAGGAGCTGTTTGCGGATCCTCCAGCAGAACGTCCCATATAGATATTCAGCGGCTCATATAGATATCAAAAAGCTGTCTGGCTATGGGGGCGGCCGCCTTCCCGCCGCTGCCGCCTTCCTCCACCAGAACCGTCACCACCAGCCGCGGGGACTCAGCCGGCGCAAAGCCGGTGAACCAGGCGTGGGTTTCCTTTCCTGTCTCAAACTCCGCCGATCCTGTCTTGGCCGCCACCGTATATGCATCCGTACGAACAGCAGACCCTGTTCCCTCTGTGACAACCGCCCTCATAAGCTCTGTAAGTCCTGCTGCCTCCTTTGCGCTCATAAGGCTTCCGTACGCGGCAGGCATGAACTTTTTGATGGTTTCATCCCCTGCGCTGACAACAGAGTCCAGAAAATAGGGCTTCATCAGAGTGCCGCCGTTGGCTATGGCAGCCGTAATCATGGCATTGTGAAGGGGAGTAATCTGGGTCGTCCCCTGTCCGATGGAGGTCTGCAGAATTTCCCAGGTTCCGGCTCCGGGTTTCATGTTGTAGGCGCTCTCCTTATAGGGAATCCCGCTCAGGGGAAGCGGTCCGTTAAAGAGAAGGTCCCCTGCGGTGCTGTTCCATTTTCCCAGGTCCATTGTAAGGCCCAGGCTGGCAAAGGCGCCGTTGCAGGAATTGGCAAAGGCCAGGGTGAAATCCTGATGGCCGTGAGCCGTACCGTGATAGCACTTAATCCGGTATTCCCCGTTCTCGTACACACCGCCGCAGTCAAACTGGTAATTCTTATAATCCGCGGGATGTTCCCGCATATATTCCAGCGCAGTCACTATCTTAAAAGTGGAGCCGGGGGGATAAAGGCCCTGGGTGGCCCTGTTTAAAAGCTGGCCCTCCTTATTATCCTGGGCGGTCAGGGCTTCCCAGTCCTCCGGCAGGCTGTTGGGGTCGTAACCAGGCTTGGATACCATGGCAAGTATCTTGCCGGTATCCGGCTCCATGGCAATGACCACGCCCTTCCTGGCTCCCAGCGCGGCATAGGCAGCCTGCTGGAGTTCCGTATCCAGGGTGGTGTATACATCGTCTCCCGGATTCTTATTGCCGGTCAGTTCATTTCCCACCTGCTCCAACAGATTTACATGGGAGGTCAGCAGATAGAAATTGGCCAGAGCCTCGATTCCTGTCTTGCCTTTGGTGGAATAGCCCACCGCATGGTCAAAGATATCCCCGAAGGGATACACCCTTGTCTCGTTTCCCCCGCCGTCCATCTGGGTCTGGGCCAGCACTGTGCCGTCCGATGCCAGTATCCTGCCCCTCACGATGCGGTCCGAGAAGCTGTCCAGCCTTGCGTTGTAGGAGTTGTTGATTACATCCTCGCTCTTTACCTGGAGGAAATATCCCAGATAGGCTGCCAGCCCCAGGAACAGGGCCACCACCACATAGGTAATACCCAGAATGCTGCGGTTGGATTTTGAGCTGGGCTTTGAACCGGGCTTTGGGTTGGGCTTTGAGACGGGCTTTGAATTGGATTTCGGATTGGACTTTGGATTGGATTTTGAGCCGGACTTTGAGTTGGGCTTTGGACCGGCATCCGCCTTCTTCATCACGGCATCACCTCCTCTGCGGTTTCTTCCTCATCGTTGCGTTTCAGGATGTAAAGCCCCTGGATAATGCCAAACAGCAGGAAGGTTCCCAGGATGGAGCTTCCTCCGTAGCTGACAAAGGGCAGCGTCACTCCTGTGGACGGTATAAATTTGGTCACCCCGCCAACCGTCAGGAATACCTGCACAATATACTCCACCCCCAGGCCAAATGCAATCAGCTTGTAGAACACGGCCTGCATTCTGGCTGCAATCATCATGAACTGGATGAAACAGCCCAGGCAGATAAGAAGTACGCAGATGGCAAAAATGGCTCCCATCTCCTCCGACACCGCTGAAAAGATAAAATCCTTCTCCACCACCGGTATCTTTCCCGGCATTCCCTGGCAGAGTCCCATGCCAAACCATCCCCCTGTGCCGATGGCAAAAAGGGACTGGGTAATCTGGTATCCCTTGTTCTCTATATCGGCCCACGGATTGCTCCAGGCCGCCACCCTGCGGCGCACATGGTCAAACAGCTGGTAGGCTGCCAGGGCAGCTCCTGTTCCCAGGGCGCTTCCCGTTATCAGATACACCCAGCTTCCTGTGGCAACAAACAGCATCAGCAGGTAAGTGACAAAGAAAATCAGGGCGCTTCCCAGATCCTTGGACAGCACCAGAACCAGAACATGAGCGCCGGCCACGGCCGTTGTCAGGAAAATGGTTTTGAAATCCGTGGACTGATAGAACATGGACGCCACAAAAAACACAAAGGTCAGCTTCACAAATTCCGACGGCTGGATGGATACTCCTGCTATGGTAAGGGACAACTGGGCGCCGAAGCTCTCGTTTCCGGCAGCCCATACCACAAGAAGAATCAGGAGCCCTGCCCCCGCATATACCCACTGAAGCTTGTAAAGCTGCCATACCCGCTCCATGATATAGGGCACCAGCCAGGCCAGGGCCGCGGATATGACCACAATGGCAAACTGGCGCAGGGCCTTGTCCAGGCCCTTTGCCATGGACAGCCGGGTGAGCATGATAAAGCCCACGCATAACAGCATACAGGCGTTGTTTACCAGCAGTCTGGACACATTCCGGTACAACAGGCGGTACAGGTAAATATAACACAGGAAAAAGACCACCTGCGCCCCGTAAAATGCCAGAAGCATGGCCTGCATCCCCTCGTCCTCTGTCTTCAGGAACATGACCAGGTATGCCAGAAAATGTATGGCGAACATGGCCCGGTTCTGTCTGGCACATACCCTGCGCTTGCGTTCCATATCCGGGAAGGAAAAGAAGCGGAAATTCGCATAGGTATAGACTGCCATCAGCAGTATCATCAGGTATTTGGATATTTCTACAATCAGATTGGTCATAAGCCTCACTCCACTCCGCGCTTAAAGTGTCCCCTGGTAAAGTCTCTGAAGGGGGCTTCCACATCCCTGCCATATACAAAGGAACCGATGAATGCATCCAGTACCTTTTCTGTCTGCTCTGTTCCCTCTACCGTAAACTGAAGGCGGAGGCGATCCGGCATGAGCCGGCCCACCAGCTTTTCGCTGCCCAGCAGGGACAGGGGCGCCGGATTGTAAATGGTATTATAGCAGAAGGAACAGTGATTCTTTACCGGAAGTAAGGCGCCTGTCCTGTCCTTCATCATAAGTGTTCCCCGTTTATGGGTACATCCTTTCACCGTATTGGTAATGCACTGGGCCGATACCATCATGGGCGCGTTTCCATAGATAATAAGCTCGCTGGCCATCCCCAGGCCGCGGCAGGCCCCAAGAACAGGCTCCATCTCACGGCTGTTCAGCTCCCAGGGCATGGTGAGCAGGGATGTACCCATAGAGGCCAGCACCTCTGCGGACCGGCTGTTCCAGCCATATACCGAGGCGTCCATGCCAAAGGGAAGGGACGTCTTTTGATTTTCCTGTTCCATAAGGTCCTTCAGCCATACGGCCTCCTCCAGCGCTCTGATCAACACGCCGTCAAAGCCTGCCTGGCACAGCAGGCGGCGGTTCGCTCCCAGATACCTCTGGGCATGGGAACGGAATATCTGCGGAAGGGCCAGCCAGCACTGTTTTCCCCTGTCGTGGCAGCGGTCTGCAATATCCCTCCACTGGTCCGGATTAAAACCGTCCGCATCCAGATAGACCACCGATATCTCACCGCGGGCCAGCACAGGAGAAAGCTGGGCTGTTTCTTCCAGGAAGGCGGTGAGGACAGACTGGGATTCCGGGGCCGCGGTTTTGGCGGGCACAGACTGGGATTTCGGGGCCGCGGTTTTGGTGGGCACAGACCGGAATTCCGGGGCCGCGGTTTTGGCGGGCACAAACCGGAATTCCGCTCCTACGCCCCCTTCACCCGTCAGTACCCTGGCGCCGGTGAGCTTTTTCTCCAGCTCCTGAAAGCCGGTGCGGCGCAGCTCATTGAGGGCCTGGACCGGAAGGAATAAATCTCCTTCTATTTGGGCTGTAAGTGTCTCGAAGCTAAAGGGGCTCCCGCCCGTCTTATTCAGCTGTTTTAATACCTTCTCCCGGGTCATGGGCTGATTTTCGGCAGCCTGGGGCGCCTGCCCCAGAACCTGAACCTTTTCCCCGCGGCTCTCCAGCGTCAGGCGGCTGGGTTCTCCCTCTGCCAGCTCCACATGCCCCCGCACCTTCTCCTTCAGTTCGGCCACCACATAGGTCTTATCCAGATATTCAAAGAGTTTCTGGTTTCCCTCTCTGAACTCCGGTTTTTCCCTCAGCGCAACCATGCCGCGTCCATTATGCCGGGCATAGTAGCCGTCTGTGAATCCGCCTCTGTCAAAGAGATCCAGGAGCATTTTCCTGTCCCCGGGCTCCACGAAATATCCGTCCCTCCCCTGCTCCAAATACCGGTCCACGTATTTGCGGTAAATGCTCACCACACCCGCCGTATATCTGGGGCTCTTCATCCTCCCCTCTATCTTTAGGGAGTACACGCCTGCCTCTATGATATCGGGCAGGATGTCCAGGGTACATAAATCCTTCAGACTCAGCACGTATCTCTCGCTGCTTTTATTGAGAGGGGATGGACCTGTCCGGCCGGAGACAGCCGGCTTTTGGTCCCGGTTCTTTTTTCCGGTCTGTTCTATGATTCGGGACCTGGCTCCTGACTGGCCGGCCTGCTCAGGCGCGCAATGTTTGTCTTTCTGCCAGCTTAAATCTCCAGGTTCATACACTGTATAGGGAAGACGGCAGGGCTGGGCGCAGCGTCCCCTGTTTCCGCTTCTGCCGCCGATAAGGCTGCTCATAAGGCATTGTCCTGAATAGCAGTAGCAGAGGGCTCCGTGTACAAAGCTCTCTATCTCTATGTCTGTCTCATCATGGATCCGCCGTATTTCCTCCAGAGACATTTCCCTGGCGGTGACTATCCGGCTGCATCCCATTTCCTTCATCATCCTGGCCCCGTATACGCTGGTCACTGTCATCTGGGTGCTGGAATGGAGCTCCAGCCCCGGAAAATGCCGGCGCATGAAAGCCAGGGCTCCCAGATCCTGGACGATGACACCGTCCAATCCCCTGTCGCAATAGGGACGCATGTAGTTTTCCAGCTCCTCCAGCTCATCTTCCTTGAACAGGGTATTGACTGTCATATACAGACGGCGTCCGTGCAGATGCACATAGTCGATGGCCTCCAAAAGCCCCTTTTCATCCGGGTTATCCGCGTAGGCCCTGGCTCCGAACCGGCTGCCCCCCATATAGACAGCGTCAGCTCCTGCTGCCACTGCTGCCTTCATACTGTCAAATGACCCTGCCGGTGCCAGTATCTCTACCTGTCTCTTCTCCATTTTGTCCAACCTTTCCTGAACTGTTTCCCTGAAATAAAAGATGCCTCACGTATCCCCATGAGACATCCCCCTCGTAATCTTCTTATCTTCTTCCACCTTTATGGGAACCGGCCTTTCTGGCTGCCTGCAGTGCTTTTCTGGCAAGCTCCTCATCCGTCATTCCCCCTGCGGGCGCCGCCGCAATGGGTTGCGCAACAGGCGCAGCAGGCGGTGCCGCGGTTGCCGCTGCCTGAGTGGAAGCTGCCGTCATCCCCCTGCCGGCTTCTGACGCCGGGTTTAACACCCGCAGTGACGGAGCCGGCTGCTTCTGTGCCGTCTGGACTGCCGGCGTGTCCGGCTGCTGCGCGGATGCGTCTGCTTCCGGTGTCTGCGGCACGGCCTCCGGCTGGGATGATTCCCGGGCACCGGAACCGGAAACATATTCCGTCCGGGAGGCATTCAGTGTGATGCCCGCCTCCACTTCCACGGTTTCTTTTATCTCCTCCACTGCCTGCACTCCGGCATTATTTTCCGTCTCAGCGGATGGGGTATTTCTGAGATTCTGAAGGTTTTCCCTGGCCTCCTTTAATTCGCCTTCCAGCTGGGCGGTCCGGCGGTTCAGACGATCCAGTTCCCTCTGGCGCTCCTCCAAGTCCTTAAGCACTGCCTCCAGCTTCATCTGTGTGCTGACCAGCTCATGCTTTAAGCTGTAGGTCTCCTTCTCCATATCGTTCTTCTGACGCTCCATTCCCTCGCCCCATTCCACGGCTTTGAAATAGTCGTCTGCTATATTTAACTCCGTCATGACCATCTGGTAATCCGCGCTCTGTTTAGTGAATCCCGGTACCTTCCTCATGGCGCTGTTTTTCTCGTTTACGTAGCTGGCAGCTTTCTGGAGATAGCTCTCATCCTCGCTGCCGCCCAGTGTGTATACTTTTCCGTCTATTAAAACTTGGGTGTAATTTTTTGTATCCATTCTGCTCCCCTGCTTTCCTGCTTTGCTGGTTTGTGGCCTGATGATTTGTGTGGCTGGTTTCCGCGGGCCTGCTGATGCGCCGGCTGGTACGCGGTGGGTCTGCCGGTTTCTCAGTGCTCGGCTGATTCCAGAGTGCGTCTGCCTGGTCCGCTGATGCGTCTGCCTGGTCCGCTGTGCGCGTTCGATTCCGCTGCGCTCCATCTCACTCACGGGCTTCGCCCTATGAAAAAAGGCATGGGCAGATTTCCTTATGTGCCGGCACAACGGCAATCTGCCCATGCCTTTTTTCGCACTGCTCATTGCCTACGTGGACATTATACCACACCCCCAGCCTTCTTAACAAGGCGGTTTCTGCATTTCTAGCCCCAGGTGGCGGTAGGCTGTCTCGGTGGCCATGCGGCCCCTTGGGGTGCGGTTGATTAGACCGTTCATAAGGAGGTATGGTTCGTATACCTCCTCCAGGGTTCCTGAGTCTTCTCCCAGTGCCGCTGCCAGAGTATCTAATCCCACGGGGCCGCCGGAGAACTTTTCTATAATCATCAGCAGGATATTCCTGTCGTTCTGGTCCAGTCCCAGCTTGTCTACATCCATGATGTCCAGGGCAAAATCAGTTACCTCCCGGGTAATAACACCGTCATATTTGACCTGGGCAAAATCCCTGACCCGCTTTAACAGCCGGTTGGCCAGCCTTGGGGTTCCCCTGGAACGTCTGGCCAGCTCCATGGCTCCCCCTGATTCGATTTCAACGCCCAGAACCCTGGCAGAGTGGAGGATAATGATTTTCAGTTCCTCCGGCGTATAGAATTCCAGCCGCTGGATCACTCCAAACCGGTCCCTTAGGGGCGCGGTGAGAAGTCCTGCCCTGGTGGTGGCTCCCACCAATGTGAAATGGGGCAGGTCCAGACGTATGGACCTGGCAGTGGAATCCTTTCCCAGCATGATGTCGATGGCAAAATCCTCCATGGCCGGGTACAGCACCTCCTCCACCTGACGGTTCAGACGGTGTATCTCGTCCACAAAAAGCACATCCCCCTCCTGGAGGTTATTCAAAATGGCCGCCATCTCCCCGGGCTTTTCAATGGCCGGGCCGCTGGTGACCTTCATATTGGTTCCCATCTCATTGGCAATGATGCCGGCCAGCGTGGTTTTGCCCAGACCCGGCGGGCCGTAAAACAGCACATGGTCCAGGGGCTCCCCCCTGGTCTTGGCTGCTTCTATATAGATGTTCAGGGTGGATTTAATCTTCTCCTGCCCCACATAATCCCTGAGACATTGGGGTCGGAGCGTGGTCTCTATGCGCTCGTCTTCCGCCGTCACTTCTGTTGTTATAATCCTGCGTTCCATTTACACCTCTGCATATCCCAATTTCACGTTTGCCAGAATCCCTACAGGAAGGACAAATGCTTCAGGGACGCCTTCAGCACATCCTCCGAAGTCATTCCGTCCGTAACCTCCACCTGCTTCACTGCCCTGGATGCCTCTGTGTTGGTGTAGCCAAGAGCTACCAGTGCCTGGACCGCCTCCTTGGCCGCTTCCACCAGGCCTGCCACGGATGCGCCTGTATCCGCGGCACCCATGCCGGCCCCGCCGGCCATGTTCCCCAGCACGTCGTCCATGGATATCTTGTCCTTCAAATCCAGAATCAGGCGCTGCGCCGTCTTGTTGCCAATGCCCGGCGCTTTTGCCAGGGCCTTTACATCCTCGCTGACAATAGCAAGGCGCAGGTCGTCGGGACGGAGCACGGAGAGAATTCCCAATGCTCCCTTTGGTCCGATGCCGTTTACTCCCAGCAGCTGCCTGAACATGTCCCTGTCCTGGCTGTGCAGGAAGCCATAGAGCGTCATGGCATCCTCCCTTACCTGAAAATATGTATAAACCGTCACCTCTTTCCCCATTCCCGGAAGCTCCGGGAGCAGGGAGACAGGTACGTGGATGGCCAGGCCCACATGGCCTGCCTCCACCACGATAACGTCTTCCTCAATGGCCATGAGAGGCCCTTTTACGTAAGAAATCATGTATTCTTCCTGTTCTTTCTCTCTCTAATGTCCTGCCCTTCATCATATCATACCCATGAATTCAATGCAAGTCTGCCGAACAAATATTCTGTTTTGGGCCAAACTCTGGGCATCAGACACTTGCGTTCCCGGATTTTTTAGTATACACTAACCCATAGGGGATATCCGGAACTGACCGCAGCTCATATCCGGTTCCCTCTAAAAAGGAGTGATTACACATGATAACCATTAAACATCCTGTTGATTTACCTGACACATATCCTCTGGACCGCATCGGCCCCCTTAAGGACCTGCTTTTTTTCGATATAGAAACCACTGGCTTTTCCGGCGACACATCCCAGCTGTATCTGATCGGCTGCACATACCACGACGGCTTTGGCTGGAAGCTCATACAGTGGTTTGCCGACTCGCGCGAATCCGAAAGGGAGCTTCTGACAGCCTTCTTCACCTTCATGGAGCGCTTTAAGATACTGGTACATTTTAACGGAGACGGCTTTGATATCCCCTATCTCCTAAAATGCTGCCGCCGGCTGGACCTGCCCTATAATTTTGACCGCATAAAAAGCGTGGATATCTACAAAAAAATAAAGCCCTACCGCAAGCTGCTGGGCCTTGAGAACATGAAGCAGAAATCCATAGAACAGTTCCTGGGCCTTGCCCGGGAAGACAAATACAATGGAGGGCAGCTCATAGAGGTTTACCGTGAATACCTGATGACCCATGAATCCTTCCTGTACGACCTGCTGATTCTCCACAATGAGGACGACTTAAAGGGCATGCCCTCCATACTGCCCATCCTGTGTTATGCGGATATGATGGAAGCCCCGTTTTCACTGGAATCCCAGCAGCTTTTCACCTATGACGACATGGCAGGAAATGCCTGCCCCTTCCTCAGCCTTACCTGGAAAAGCCGCTGCGCCATCCCGGTGCCCCTGGCATACGACAGCGCCCCGGTGAGCCTGGAGCTGAACCGGGACACTCTTATATGCAATATTGCCCTCTACCAGGGAGAGCTCAAGTACTTTTATTCCAACTATAAGGACTATTACTACCTGCCCCTGGAAGACACGGCCATTCATAAAAGCGTAGGCGAATATGTGGACAGGGATGCGCGCACAAAAGCCACGGCCAGGACCTGCTACACAAAAAAGCAGGGGCTCTTCCTCCCCCAGTTCGGCGCTCTCTGGTCCCCGGCTCTCATGCAGGAATATAAAGCATCCCTCACCTACGCGGAATATGAACCGGAAATGCTGACCCCGGACGGCATGGCTGATGCCTATGCCAGGCAGATTCTCTCCTATGTGAGCCAGGCGAAGGAACTTTAATATCCTGCACCACACAAAAAAGCCCTGTCAAAAAGACAGGACTCATTTAAACATCAATACCGCATTTTCCTATTTTCTGGGCAAAGCCGCCCGGTAGGTTTCTCCCACCGTATTGCCGGAATAGGCAGCGTACATATGGGTGGTGGTGGAATCGGAATGGCCCAGCATGGCCTGGACCGCATGGATATCGGCGCCGCCCCGAATCAGATGGGCCGCAAAGGAATGGCGCAGGGTATGAGGGGTTATATCGGCCTGGATACCGGCCTTTTCCCCGTAGTACTTGATAATCTTCCAGAAGCCCTGGCGGCTCATGGCCTTGCCGCTGCAATTGGTGAACAGCCACTGGGATTCCTTACCCTTAAGCAGCTGTGAGCGTCCCTTTTCCAGATACACGCTCAAAGCCTGCTTGGCCGGCTTCCCAAAAGGAACCATGCGCTCCTTCTGTCCATCCCTGCAGGTGATGTAACCCACCTGCATGTTAAGATCCGAAAGCTCCAGCCCGATTAGCTCTGACACCCGTATACCCGTGGCGTACAACAGCTCCAGCATGGCCTTGTCCCGTATTTCCTTGGATGTTGTCATGCCCGGCTGGTCCAGCAGAGCGTTGACCTCATTCACACTCAGTATCACAGGGGCCTTTTTCTCAATCTTGGGCGCTTTCAGGAGCTCCGCCGGGTCCTTGCGGATTCGTCCTTCTTTGAACATGAAATTGAAAAAAGCCTTCATGGATGCCAGCTCCCTGGATATGGTGGTCGTGGCCTTCCCCTCTTTTTCCAAAAAAAGGATATATGAATTCAGACTGGTCTTAGTCACCTTTTCAACTTCTGTTATTCCTTTATCCTCCAGAAAAGACTTAAGCTGCATCAAATCTCTCTGGTAGGAAATTTCCGTGTTCCTGGAGGTCTTTTTCACATCCCTCAGGTAGCTCACAAAGCTTTTTATATCGGACGTCATATCGCTATTTTCCCCTAACCCGTTTCTCACAAAAAGTAGCCCAAAATCGTATGCTGACTATCATTATATCTGCATTTTTCCATAAAATCAAACACATTTTTCCCACTTTGGGCCCCATTTTCAGGTGATTAACATAAAACATACAACATGTTGGAAGGGGGTATTTTTGCATGTCAATATGTTGTAAAGCAATGGTAAAATATTTTTCTCACATAACCCCTGAAAAACATCAGAATCCCTTTTCTTTCAGTGTTTTTACCAGCTCCACATAAAACTCCGTCACATCAAATCCCTTGTAATCCTCACGCTTTAAATCAATCATATCACCGTGGGATATACCTCTGTGCTTACGGTTGGCAATGGTACCTTTAAACTCACCCCACATGGCGGACTCCGGTGTCACCAGCCCGTCATTTTTCCCATCCACAGCCCGGATGATAAGGTAGGGAAACCATAAAAGGGGATCGCTGAGGAAATCCCTCATAACCGATGCGTAACTCTGGTAATAAACCCCCGGCGCATCCGCCACCTCTTCGTTAAAACAGATGCTGGCTCTTGTGCTGAACTGGTGGGTGGCCGTGTAGAAGTCCGGGTGCGAGTCACCGAACCTGCCGAACCACAAATCAAACACACCTGCAATGGCACGGTACAGGCCGTCGGGCAGCCTGCACGCGTAGTCCACGAACCGGCAGCCCCGGTGAGGCGTATTGATGGTGGTCAGGGACGCTACCATGGGTGCCGCTCCCAGCCTGGATATGGCATAGCGGGAGTCCAGGCCGCCCTTGGAGTGGGCAATGATATTCACCTTTTCACATCCCGTCTCCCTGCATATCTCCTGTATCTTTCTGTAAATATCGCCTGCATTGTACGCAACCGTTGCAAACGCCTCCTGGTTGCCGTAGTAGATATCCGCCCCATACCGGGCCAGCTCCCTTGGAATCCTGCCCCAATAGTTAAAATACCGCAGGTCCCTGAACCCCACCCCGTGAACCAGAAGCAGCGGATACCTGGTACTGCATATCTGCGACTGGGCGCGTACCTGGCGTACGGATTCCTTGTAGCAGGCAAAATCATATTCCCCGTGTACAATTCTCATGGCATAGAGCAGAACCCCCAGGTTAAGACCCGGTATCCACATGGCTAAGAGCATCAGGATGCGGTATTTGAGCCGCAGCCGGACAGAGGTGAAAAATATGCGCAGGATTCCGTTCCACAACAGGATAAACAGCATGATTGCGCTGTAGATGCCGTTGAACCACAGAACCCTCTGGTCATGTACGGCCCGGGACGCCTTGGGATACAGCCATAAAAGGACGGCTGCCTGGGCAGCGAAACCATACAGGGCGCTGTAGCACAGACTCCGGCCGCCTTCCATGATGGTCACCCGCCATGAGGCAAAGAAATCTTTTTTTCTGGGCATGATATTGTAAGCCATCCACACCAGCCAGGTACAGGCCAGCCCCGCAGCCAGAAGCCCTGTCCGCACAGCCGGGCTAACGGCTCCCTCCGGCGGCCAAATCCCTCCTGCCCATACATAGGCTGCCAGGGGTATATTCACTGCATATGGTATGTACAAAGCCAGGAACAGCCGCTTTAAGCAGATTCGTCCTGTTTTTTTCTTCTTCACGTACATCTCTCCTTTTGGATTCCTATAATAACAGCAGAAGCGTACCTGCGGTCAGAAGAACCAGACCTGCAAAGGATTTGCGGTCCAGCCTCTCCCCCAGGAAGATTCGGGAAAACAGAATGGTCACCAGAATGCTTAACTTGTCAATGGGAACAACGATACTGGCAGGCCCCTCCTGCAGGGCCCTGTAATAACACAGCCAGGAGGCCCCTGTGGCAAATCCCGAAATAATGAGGAAACACCAGCTCTTTGGCGCGATTCTACCCAGATGCTTCTGCTTTCCCTGAAGGAATACCAGGAGCCAGGCCATTGCCAGCACCACGCAGGTACGGATGGCTGTTCCCAGGTTGGATTCCACTCCTTGTATTCCAATTTTTCCCAGAATAGCGGTGAGGCTGGCAAATACAGCCGATAAAAGGGCAGCCCCAAGCCATCTGCTGCTTCCTGAATTTTCCACTCCTTGGTTCCGCTTCTGAATCATCATCAGGGTGCCTGTCCCAATCAGGGCCATGCACAGGATTTTCATACCCCCAAGTCCTTCCCCCAGTATCAGGGCGGCCAGAAACATGGTCAGGATGGTGCTGGATTTATCAATGGGCGCCACCTTGTTCACATCCCCCAGCTGAAGGGCCCTGAAATAAAACAGCCAGGAAGCCCCTGTGGCCACGCCGGACAGAACCAGAAACAGACAGGTTTTGGCGCTTATGGTTCCTATGGAACCAGCTGAACCGGTAAGGAACACCATAATCCACGAAAACACAAGAACCACTGCGGTACGGACCGCGGTGGCCAAATCCGAGTCCGTATCCCTGACACCGATTTTCGATAAGACGGCAGTCAGGCCGGCGAACACAGCTGAACCGAACGCAAACAACAGCCATTCCATATTTACTTCCCCTTTTATCCTTTGTATCCTGTGCTCTCCTATGGAAAAAGCCCCCACAGGAAGGGTGAAACGAAAACCTCCAGAAACGCCCCTGCGCCGGTGATAATTAACAGCAGAAGTCCCGGCAGGATATGGAGCTTTTTCTGAATCTGGCCTGACCAGCCTGACAGCACGTACCACACCAGGAGATAGACCAGACCATGGGGCAGGACCGTACATAAAAATGCAGCGATTCCCAACAGTCCCTTGCGGATGGTCAGCACGGACAGAACCACTGCCAGGCTCATCCCTGCGTAAAAGGTCAGGAACCCAAACAGCATCTGGCTGCACACAGTAACTCCGGCCAGCCACCCGCCGCAGGTCTCCAGGGCCCTCTGCCTGAATACAATTATATATTCCTTTACTCCCCTGTTTCCGCTTCCGAAGGAGCCCGCTGCTCCCAGGATACACCCCTGCACCGTGGGACCGCCAAATGCCAGCGCGGCTGCCGTACCGCAAAAAATCCCTGCCGTAAAACAGAACAACAGCCAGTCCTCATAGGTGAGCGTCCCCAGACGCAGCCTTAACCACCTCATTCCCATGCATTATCCTCCTGTCCCAGTTTACAGGTAAGAAACATATCAGCTGCAGCTTCTCCCCCACTACTGTATGACAGAAATACATGGTTTATGACTTAGCCCTTGACCATGGTGTCCTTCTTATCCTCAGAACGGTATTTTCTGGCATAGGCCATAATGGCGGCAATGGTCTTGCCGTCCGTAATCTTTCCTGTGTATATCATGTCCTCCAGCTCTCCCAGGCTGCATGGAACCACATTGATCACCTCATCCTCGTCCAGATTCTGATGGGAGGGAATCAGGTTGTGGGCCACGAATATGTCAATGGCCTCATCGCAGAAGGCAACGGTTGTGGTAAGGCTCATAAGGTACTCCAGGTTCTCCGGTGATTCCACCCTGTATCCTGTCTCCTCCTCCAGCTCCCGGAACGCGCACTCCACCTTGGGCTCCCCCGGCGCATCCAGCTTGCCTGCGGGAATCTCCAGGGTGTAGCGGTCCAGGGCATTGCGGTACTGGCGCACCATAAGGATTTTTCCATCGTCGGCAACAGGCAGGACAGCCGCCGCACCATCGTGATGGATGAAATCCCACCTGGCCTCATGGCCGTTAGCCAGGACCTTGTCCTCATATATCTTAAGAATGTTTCCCTCATATTTAAGCTGGCGGTCCAGCCGTATCACCGGTATCTGCGTATTCTTTTCCTTATCTTCCATGTCTGTTCCTTCCTCTCTGTTTTGGTTTGATATTATTGTCCTACTTCATGCTCTGGGTCTTCTCATAGCAGGCGTCCGCCGCCTTGATGACCGCATTTCTCAGCCCGTGCTCCTCCAGGGCTGATACGCCCGCAATGGTGGTGCCGCCCGGAGAACACACCTCGTCCTTTAACTGCCCCGGATGCTTTCCTGTCTCCAGAATCATTTTTGCGCTGCCCAGGACAGTCTGGGCTGCCATGGCATAGGCAGTCTTTCTGGGAAGGCCGTATTTGACCCCTCCGTCAGCCAGGGCTTCAATAAACATGTACACAAAAGCAGGTGAACTGCCGCTGACGCAGCCAACTGCGTCCATAAGCCGTTCTTCCACCATCTCCACCCGTCCGCAGGAGGAAAATATATCCCGTACGGTTTCCTTTTCCTCCTCTGTGCAGGAGCCTTCCCCGCAGGAAATACCGGTCATGCCTTCTCCCAGCATGGCAGGCGTGTTGGGCATGGCTCTTACCACCCGCACATTGCCGCCCAGGCGCTCTGTGATATTGGAAATCGTGACACCGGGGGCCAGGGATATCACCACCTGCTCCGGCGTTACCACATCCCTTATCTCCGAAAACACCGCGTCAAAATACTGGGGCTTTACCGCCAGTATCAGATACTTCACCGCCTTTGCGCATTCCCTGTTGGAACCGGCATGGGGCACCTTTGTCCTGGCTGTCACTGCCTCCATCTTATCCTGATGGGCCGCTGAAAATATCATATCCTCCGGTCTATGGGTCTTGAGAAGCCCGTTTAAAATGGCATTTCCCATGTTTCCCATTCCTATAAAACCAATCTTTACCATCCTCATACCTCCTTGTCATGAACATTCAAACCGCAGCAAAGCCCCGGCAGACTGCCTTCTGCAGTGCGCCAGGGCTCCCGGGCATACCTGATGCCTCTTCATTCATCAGTCAATATTCCTCAGTATATCACAAAAATCAAAGGTAGCAAAGTAATCCTCAGGAGTTTCTGCCCTGCGTATCATCTCCACAGTGCCGTCCTCCTTTAACAGAAGCTCTGCTGACTTCAGCTTTCCGTTATAATTATATCCCATGGCGAATCCGTGGGCGCCCGCATCGTGGATAAACAGAAGATCTCCCTTTTTGATTTCCGGAAGCATGCGGTCAATGGCAAACTTATCGTTGTTCTCGCACAGGGAACCTACCACATCGTACATGCAGGTACATGGCTCATCCTCCCGGCCCATGACCGTGATGTGATGGTAAGCGCCGTACATGGCCGGCCGCATCAGGTTCACGGCGCAGGCGTCCACGCCCACATACTCCTTATAAGTGTGCTTCTCATGGATGGCCTTTGTCACCAGGGCGCCGTAAGGCCCCATCATGAAACGTCCCAGCTCCGTGCACAGAGCCACATCATCCATACCGGCGGGAACCAGAATCTCTTCATAGACCCTTCTTACGCCGTCACCGATTGCCAGGATGTCATTGGGCTCCTGGTCCGGACGGTAGGGGATTCCGATGCCGCCGGACAGATTGATGAACGCGATATGGACGCCTGTCTCCTCTTTCAGTTTAACAGCCAGCTCAAACAGAATCTTTGCCAGCATGGGATAATATTCATTGGTCACCGTATTGCTGGCCAGGAACGCATGTATGCCGAAATGCTTTGCGCCCTTTTCCTTCAGAATCTTAAATGCCTGCCCAATCTGCTCTGCGGTCATGCCGTATTTGGAATCGCCGGGATTGTCCATTATATCATTGCTGATTTTAAACAGACCGCCCGGGTTAAAACGGCAGCTGATGGTCTCCGGAATATGTCCCAGGGTTTCCTCCAGGCACTGGATATGAGTGATGTCGTCCAGGTTGATGATGGCTCCCAGCTTTTCCGCATAGGCAAATTCCTCAGGGGGCGTATCGTTGGAGGAAAACATGATGTCAGAACCGGAAAAACCGCATGCCCTGGACATCATAAGCTCTGTCATGGATGAACAGTCCGTGCCGCATCCCATGTCTTTCAGTATATTTAACAGGAAAGGATTGGGCGTGGCCTTGACCGCAAAATATTCCTTATATCCCCTGTTCCAGGAAAACGCCTGCTTAAGCCTGGCGGCATTCTCCCTGATTCCCTTTTCATCGTAAAGATAAAAGGGCGTAGGGTATGTCCTCTCAATCTCCCTTAATTGTTCCAGTGTTACGAATGGCTTCTTATCCATTATCTGTGTGTCTCCTTTCCCTTTTTGCGCAAAAAGCCTGTCAGGAAGTACAATATGTTCAATTGTACTCCCGGGCAGACTTCCTTGTCCAGTGTTTTTTAGTTATGCTCTACTCGATTAAAAATGTCAACATTAAATTCGACATTTTTTCATGTTTTTATCGTTTTGCCGTTTTGCACAATACGTAGCCTGTTTTATTGTATATTTTCACTTTTAGGCAGCGCAATAGTAAGGCTGCCACTGCTGCCAGCCTCTCACGCTCCCTATTTTCGTTCTTATGCAAGCTGCTTTACCTCTTCCTCGAATAGTTCCCCTGCTGAATGATAGCCATGTATTTTGCGTGGGTATCCGTTTATCCAGTTCTCTATACTCTTAAATACCCGCTTAAACATATCAGCGCCCCATTTTCTTTCTAATCTATCCAGTGCCGCTACTACTGCCTCGTCTGTATGGTCTGGCAGTTTAAATATAATCTCGTTTCTGGTTTTCCGCTCCGTCAGTACCAGCAACGTATTTTTTGACTTTCCCCGCTTACCTAAAACGCTGTCCATTTCCCAGTTGCCGAACTCTTCCCGTGTATCTATCTCTTTCGGGCGTTTGTCTATACTCTCTCCTGCTGCCGCCCTTTTCTGTTGCCTCTGTACTTTCTTATAATTTCTCTTCTTATTCTTCTTTACTGGCAAATTCTTATTAGACAACTTAAGGAAAATACCCTTATCAATGTAGCTGTATAAGGTCGTTACGCATACTGTTACGGAAAAGTCCCCCTCTTTCCCCTGTGCTTTCAATTCTCCCAGTACCGCAGCTGGGCTGTAATCTTCATTCACTATTTTATCCTCTATATAATTTGCGTATGCAATATCGTTTCCTATTTTAAGTTGTGTACCCCTTGCCTTTAAATTTTCCTCTGCTTTCATTTGTGCCTTGTTTGGGCTATAACTTAATGTTTCTGTATAGTCGCTATTTCTGTGCATATATTCCCCTCGCTTAAGCTCATTGTATATAGTGCTGCGGTGTACGCCCAGCTGTTCTGCTATCTCTATCACGCTATGCCCTGCTTTTTTCAATGCCTCAATACTTATACGGTCTGTCCATGTCAGCTGTCGGCTGCCTTTCTTATTCGCCATTTCTGCTACCTCTCTTTCGTTCCTGTTCTTTCCCCATATACGACGAAAAGCCGCAAACTCTTTTACAAGTCTGCGGCTTATGCCTTTACCTATTTACAACACTTTTTACAAGCGGTGTATTTCTTCTTTGCTTGGCTTAGCGGTATGCTCTTTGGGTTTTTCATTCCCGAACAGTTAGGCTTACTATGGTATTTTTTGTTGCTACGGTCTACATATACTGTAGTTTCTCCCGTATGCTGGCTTACGCTGGGCGTTGCGTCCTCGATTACGTCAAGCTCTATATTGCACCCGAACGTCTGTACCCCCCCCCCCCCAGAAATTTCCAGTATTTCTGCGGTGTAGCGGGCTTTCGGGTACTTTCTCGCTAAGTCCCCCGCCAGTTCTGCCGATAGATTGCCTATTACCTTATCGCCCCACTTTACGTATGCGGCAGGCTCTCCGTTGTATGTGTAC